>Ga0182742_1001603_pt1 | contig 28077 bp, 32 predicted proteins | sample eDN5th37CBELigMG_FD_128880 | JGI IMG/M metagenome (GOLD analysis project Ga0182742, IMG submission 128880) | Enriched Miracle-Growth compost microbial communities from Emeryville, California, USA - eDNA 5th pass 37_C BE-Lig MG (version 2)... ...
GATCGTGGAGTGGTCGACGCGGCGCAGGATCGGCCGCCAGCGCGGGTGCCAGCGCCACCGGTGGTACAGGCCCGAGCCACCGAACAGCGCGCACAGCCCGGCGCCGTAGACCGCGGCCGCCACGCGCGGCGAGCCCGCCGGCGTGATCACGATCAGCGTGATCGCGGCCGCCAGCGCGCACCAGAACGCGTACGCGTGGGTGACGCCGCGTAGGCGAGGGATGTCAAGCGCTTCCATACAGACGCGAGTATCCCCACTCGCGCCCCGGATCAGACGCGGGCGGACGAACGTTCGTCCGCCCGCGCTCATCTCAGCCCGCGATCAGGCCGGTCTCCTCCAGGTACTCGCGGGCGACCTCGGCCGGGTCCTTCTTGTCGAGGTCGACGCGCGCGTCGAGCTCCTGCATCGCGTCGTCGGTCAGCGGCTTCTGGATCAGGTCGATCGTCTTGGCCAGGTCGGGGCCGGCCTCGTCCGCGGTCGACTGCTTCATCACGAGCACGGGGTTGTAGGGCGGGAACATGCCCTTGTCGTCCTCGAGCAGGACCTCCTTGTTGCGCGTGATCTGCGGGTCGGTCGTGAACACGATCGACACGTCCGCGCGGCCGGAGGTCAGCACCTCGTGGCGCTGGTCGGGGTTGACGGGCACGAACTTCTTGAACTCCAGGCCGTAGATCTCCTCCAGCCCGCGCAGGCAGTCCATCCGCTGGCGGCACTCGGGCGTGCCGTACAGCGTCAGGTCGCCCGCGTGCTGCTCGAGATCGGAGATCGTCTTGAGGTTCAGGCGCTCGGCGGTCTCCTGGGTCACCGCGACCTCGTTGGAGCTCGTGAAGGGCGTCGGCGGGAACGCGGTCAGGCCGTCGGCCTCGAACAGCTGCTTGACCTCCTCGTAGGCCGCCTGGGCGTCCTTGGGCAGGTCCGCCGCGTCCTTGCCGAAGAACGACAGCAGCGCGGTGCCCGTGTACTCCGGGTAGGCGCTGATCTGGTCCTCCTGCAGGGCCTTGAGCGCGGTCTGCTCGTCGCCGAGGTTGAGGTCGGTCGACGTGGTGTAGCCCGCGGCAGCCAGGCCCTGGGCGTAGATCTCGCCGAGCACCTTCTGCTCAGTGAAGTTCTTGGACCCGATCTTCAGCGTGACCTTGGCGTTGTCGGGGTTGTTGACGATCTGCCCGCTCGGGGCCTCGGTCGCCTCCGGGGTGGCGGCAGCCTGGTTCTCCGGCTCCTCGTCGTCGCCGCAGGCGGCGAATACGAAGGCCAGCGCGGCCAGCAGGACGGTTGCTCTTCTCATGGCGCGGTCTGGATCCTCCTCTTGGTGAGTCCGAAGCGGGACCGAGCGCGGTCCTCCGCGCCGCGCTCGAGCTTGATGCCGGCCGGCGTGACCGCGCGCTGGACGGCGCTGAGGCCGACCTCGGCGACGATCGCCAGCGCGGCGACGATGATCGAGGCGCCGATCTGGCCCTCGCGCCCGTAGACCGCGAAGGCCACGAGCGGGTCACCGAGCGTGACCACGCCGACCAGCGGCGCGATCGTGGCGGTGGCGATCACGTTGACGGTGGACGTCTTGACGCCGCCGAAGATCAGCGGCAGCGCGAGCGGCAGCTCGACGCGGCGGATGATCTGGGCGCCCGACATGCCCATGCCGCGCGCGGCGTCGACCGCGTCGCGGTCGGCCTGCTGGACGCCGACGTAGGCGTTGGTGAGGATCGGCGGGATCGCCAGCAGCGCGAGCGCCAGCGTGACGTTGAGGAACTCGGGCGAGCCGGGGAAGAAGGCGATGAACAGCGCGATCAGCGCGATGCTCGGCACGGCACGGCCGATGTTCGAGGTCGAGATGGCCAGGAACGACCAGCGGCCCGTGTGCCCGAGCGCGAGCCCGACGGGAAGCGCGACCGCGAGCGCGAGGCCCATGGCCGCGCCCGTCAGCTTCAGGTGCTCCCACAGCAGCGGCAGGTTGTGGCTGCCGCCGACGGGCGCGCCGCGCTGGTTCTCGCGCTCGCTGAAGATGAACGAGATCGCGTCGCCGAACTCGCCCAGGGCGGCGTAGGTCGCGCTCATGCCCGCGTCCAGGGGGTCAGGGTCTTCTGCACGGCCAGCACGCACAGGTCGAGCGCGATCGCCAGCAGCACGCACAGCCCGCCCGCGACGATCACGTTGGAGCGGAACTGCATGTCGGCGAACAGCGCCTCCCCGAGCCCGCCCGCGCCGGCCAGGAACACGAGCGCGGTCAGCCCGACCGTGGTCGTGACCGCGATCCGCAGCCCGGCCATGATCTCCGGCAGCGCCAGCGGCAGCTCGACGCGCCACAGCAGCTGGCGCGGCGTGAAGCCCATCCCGCGGCCCGCGTCGCGGGCGTCGGCGGGCACGCTCTCCAGGCCCGTGATGACGTTGCGGAAGATGATCAGCAGCGTGTAGGACACGAGCGCGATCAGCGCCGTCAGCTTGCCGCGGCCGGTCAGCGGCAGCAGCAGGAAGAAGGCCGCGACGCTCGGGATCGTGTAGAGGATCCCGGTCAGCTGCGTGATCGGCGGGATCAGCCAGCGCCGGCGGTGGGCGACGATCGCCAGCCAGAACGCGATCGCGAACCCGATCGCGACCGCGCTCACGGTCAGCTGGATGTGCTCGAGCAGCGGCTCCTTGTAGCGCTCCCAGTTGTCGGCGATCCAGCCCGGACAGATCCCGTTGCGTTCCACGCAGGACGCCTCGCCGCCGCGCTCGCGGATCTCGAGCTGGGCGAGGATCATCCGTCTCCCGCGGCGATCCGGGCCAGCGTGTCGACGCTGAGCGTGCCCAGCGCCTGGCCGTCGTCGTCGACGACGCGGCCGTGCGTGGTGCCGTGGGACAGCAGGTCCGAGAGCGCGTCGCGCAGCGGCGTCTCGAGCGGCAACTCGGGGCCGCCGTTGGCGCTGCCCAGCGCCTCGCGCGGCACGTCGGAGACCTTCATCAGCGCCAGCCGCTTGAGCGCCCGGTCGGCGCCCACGAAGCTCTCCACGAACTCGTTGGCCGGGCGCAGCAGCACCTCGGCCGGCGGCGCGTACTGGGCCAGCTTGCCGCCGGCCTGCATGACCGCGACCCGGTCGCCCATCTTGATCGCCTCGTCGATGTCGTGCGTGACGAACACGATCGTCTTGCGGATCTCGGCCTGCAGGCGCAGGAACTCGTTCTGCAGCCGCTCGCGGTTGATCGGGTCGATCGCCCCGAACGGCTCGTCCATCAGCATCAGCGGCGGGTCGGCCGCGAGCGCGCGGGCGACGCCGACGCGCTGGCGCTGGCCGCCGCTGAGCTGCGACGGGAAGCGGCGGGCCATCTCCTGCGGCAGGCCGATCAGGTCGATCAGCTCGCCGACGCGCTCGGCGATCCGGCGCTTGCTCCAACCCAGCAGCCGCGGGACGGTGGCGATGTTCTCGCCGATCGTCTTGTGCGGGAACAATCCGACCTGCTGGATCACGTAGCCGATGTCGCGGCGCAGGTCGTCGGCGTCGCGGCGGGCGATGCTCTCGCCGCCGAGCAGGATGTCGCCCTCGGTGAGGTCGATCATGCGGTTGACCAGCCGCATCGCGGTCGTCTTGCCGCAGCCCGACGGGCCGACGAGCACGCAGATCTCGCCCGCGGGCACGGTCAGCGACAGCGCGTCGACGGCCGGCGCTTGCGCACCGGGATAGCGCTTGGTGGCGGCCGCGAATTCCAGCTCCACCGCTTCGCGGTAGCCGGACGACCCCTCGGACTGGGCGGAGTTGTGCTTTGTCAAGAGGAATCCCGGAGGCGGGACCCTGGATGCTATCCGGTCACAATCCGGCAGCGCGCCGGGCGGCGGCGTGGGCCGCGTCCTCCAGCGTGTCGTCGAGCGGCGCCAGCTCCGCCGGGTCGCGCCCGAGCGCGGTCGCCGTCAGCCAGTCCGCGAACCAGCTGTTCTTGGGCAGCAGCGGCCCGTGCAGGTAGGTCCCGATGACCGTGCCGTGCGGCCCGCCGCGGACGCCCTCGTAGCCGCTGCGGCCGTCGTTGCCGTGGCCTTTGAGGACGCGGCCGAGTGGGCGCTCCGCCGCTCCCAGGCGGGTGCGGCCGCCGTGGTTCTCGAAGCCCGCGAGCACCTGCGCCCGGCCGCCGAGGTCGACCTCGATGGCGACGTTGCCGATCAGCCGCGGTCCGTCCTCGCGCACGGTCTCCAGGTCGACCAAGCCCACGCCGGGAAGCCGCTCACCACCGAGTTCGTAGGCGTGGCCGAGCAGCTGGTAGCCGCCGCAGACGGCGAAGATCAGCTTGCCGGCCTCGGCCGCGGCGTGCAGCGCGTCGCGCTTGACCGTGGCCAGGTCGTTCGCGCACAGCGCCTGGTCGCGGTCCTGGCCGCCGCCGATGTAGAAGAAGTCGTGGGCGGCGGGGTCGACCGGCTCGCCGAGGCCCGCGCCGCTGAGCTCGAATCCGAGCCCGCGCCACTCGCAGCGGCGCTGCAGGAACTGCAGGTTGCCGCGGTCGGCGTAGATGTTCATCAGGTCGGGGTAGAGCGCGCAGACGCGCAGCCGGTCAGCCACGGAACACCACCACCTGGCTGGCGACGTGTTCGAGCGTCTCGGGGATGTGCAGCAGCTCCTCGGCCTCGAGGCCGTGCTCGGCGGCCTCCTCGGCCAGCCCGCCGGGCGTGACCGTGTGCAGCACGATCCGGTTGGCGACGCGCGTGCGGTCCCCGTCGGGGGCGACGGTCTCGCGGATGCGGTCGATCTCGGCCCGGTCGGGGTGCACGCGGATCGCGACGGGCTGGGAGATGTAGGTCCAGCCGTCGTGCTCGGCCAGGTCGGGGGTGGGCAGCGGCGGGTGGCCGTCGTAGGGCTCGAGCTCGCCGGCGATCGCGAGCGCGACGCGGCCGCCGGGCGCGAGCGCGCGGCGGGCCGAGGCGAAGAAGCCGGCCCGCTGCTCGAGCAGCTGGATCGTCTGCATCGGCACCAGGATCAGGCTGACGGGGTCGGGGAGCGCGAAGTCGGCGGCGTCCGCGGCGAGCGTCCGGATGTCCAGGCCGGCCGCGGCCGCGCGATCGGCGAGCGTGGCCAGCAGCTCCGGGTCGATGTCGAGCGCGGTGACGTCGTGGCCGGCGCGGGCGAGCGCGAGCGCGACGCGGCCCGTGCCCGCGCCGACGTCGAGCACGCCGTCCTGCGCGTCGCGCGCCAGCTCGCGCCACAGCGGCAGGTCGGCGTCGTAGGCGCCGCACTCGACGTCGTGCCAGATGACCTCGCTCACGACCAGTACGCCTTCACGTGGCCGCGGCGCGTGAGCAGCTCGCGCAGCTCGAGCAGCGCCGTGTAGGTGGGGATCACGTACAGCGGGCCGTCGCCGCTGCGCAGGGCCGCGTCGAGGCCGGCCTCGAGCCCTTCGACGACGTGGATGCGGTCCGCGGGCAGCCCGGCGTACTTCATCCGCAGCGCGAGCTCGGCGGCGCGCGTCCCGCTGGCCGTGAAGCGGCGGACGTGGCCGACCAGCAGCTCCCAGTCGGCGTCCCAGACCCAGCTGACGTCGCGGCCGTCGGCCGTGCGGTCGTTGAGCACGCCGAGCAGGTCCAGCTCGCCGCCCTCGAGCGTGAGCGTGCGCAGGACCTCGTTCGCCCCGGCCGGGTTCTTGACCAGCAGCAGGCTCGTCGGGCGCCCGCCGAGCTCGAGCGTCTCGGCCCGCCCGAACGCGGGCTCGACCGCCTCCAGGCCGGCGACGACGTCGTCGAGCCCGGCCCCGAGCGCGAACGCGAGCGCGGCGGCGCCGAGCGCGTTGTAGACGTTGTAGAGGCCGGGGAGCGGCAGCTCGACGCGCCGCCCGCGCAGCGTGAACGCGGCGCTGCGGATGCCGCGCAACTCGACGTCCGTGCCGACCACGGCCGGTTGCGGGCGCTGTTGGCCGCAGTTCGGGCAGCGGTAGTGGCCGAGGTGGGCGAGGTAGACCGCCGAGTAGACGTAGGCGTGCCCGCAGCGGCGGCAGTGCTTGGAGTCGCTGGCGTGCTGGAGCTCGGGCAGCGCCAGCGAGTCGTCGTCGACGCCGAAGTAGACCGGCTCGGGGGCGTGGCGGCCGAGGTCGGCGACCAGCGGGTCGTCCGCGTTGAGCACCAGCCCGGCGCGGCCCTGGGTGACGGCCGCCCAGCGGTCGGCGATCGTCTCCAGCTCGCCGTAGCGGTCGAGCTGGTCGCGGAAGAGGTTGCCGAGCAGCATCGCGCGCGGCTCGAGCTCGGCGACGACGGCGCCGAGCCAGAACTCGTCGACCTCGAAGAGCCCGAAGTCGCCGCTGAGCGCGCGCCCGCCGCGGCGCGAGGCGTCCGCGAGCGCGCTGGCGATCCCGCCGGACATGTTGGCCCCGGCGCGGTTGTGGACGAGCCGGGCGCCCGTGCGCTCCAGGATGCTCGCGACCATGGCCGCGGTCGTCGTCTTGCCGTTGGTGGCGCTGATCACGGCGCTGCCGCGCTCCAGGCGGGCGGCCAGGCGGCCGATCGCGCGCGGGTCGACGCGCGTGAGGACCTTGCCGGGCAGCGAGGTCCCGCCGCCGCGGCCGGCGGTGCGGGCGAGCGTGCCGACCGCCTTGGCGGCGGCCACGCCGGCGGCGAGGCGGATCATCGCGGCGCCACCACCCGCAGCGAGCCCTCCAGCACGCGGACGGTCGCGGGCAACTCCGCGACCGGGTCGCCGTCGGCGTAGGCGGTGAACGGGCGGTCGGCCTCGAAGGTCACCTCGCGGCACTGCGTGAGCGTCAGCGCCGGGTCCTGGAGGTGCGTGCCCTTGAACACCCGCGGCAGCCCGCGCAGGTAGTGCAGGCGGGACTTGTCGGCGATCGTGACCACGTCCAGCAGCCCGTCGTCGAGCCGGGCGTCGGGCGCCAGGTACATCCCGCCGCCGAACACGCCCGAGTTGCAGACCGCCACCGAGTAGCCGGTGAACGTGCTCTCGCGGCCGTCCAGCGTGAGCTTCCAGGCCGCGGGCCGCCAGGAGACCAGGGCGCGCAGCGCGCCGTAGGTGTAGACGAACGTGCCCAGCGGCAGGCGCGTCTCGAGCGCGATCCGGTTGACGTCGGAGTCGATCCCGGCGGACATGATCCCCAGGAACGCGGTCCCGCCCGTGTCGGCGAGGTCGACGCGGCGCTCGACGCCCGTGTCCAGCAGCGTCACGGCCTGGGCGGGGTCGAACGGGATCCCGAGCTTGCGCGCGAAGTCGTTGCCGCGCCCGCCCGGCAGCACGGCCAGCAGCCCGGCGCCGTCGCGCAGCTCGCCCGCGACCGCGCCGACGATCCCGTCGCCGCCCATCGCCGCCACGATCTCGCTCGCTTCGCACGCCTCGCGGGCGAGCTCGCGCGCATGCTGCATCGAGGTCGTCGGCGCCACCCGGAACGGCCGGCCCATCCCGCGCAGCGCCGCTTCGACGCCGGGGAGCAGGCGCAGCGCCCGGCCGGCGCCGGCGTGCGGGTTGACGATCAGGCAGACCGGGCCGTCCATTCGCGCCGGGAGGCTAGAGCACGCGTCAGTCGCCGAGGACCAGGGCGCCGAGCGAGTCCGCGACGAGGGTCGGGCGCGGCTGGGCCGCCTCGGCCTCCTCGCGCGACGTCGCGCCGGTCAGCACGAGCGCCTGGTCGATCCCGGCGCGGCGGGCGCCGGCGACGTCGACGTCGAGCCGGTCGCCGACCGCGAGCGTGCGCCCGCCGCCGAGCCGGTCGCGGGCCGCGGCGTACATCACCGGCTCGGGCTTGCCGACCACGTGCGAGGCCTTACGGCCCGCCGCGACCTCGATCGCCGCCAGCACGGCGCCCGTGCCGGGCCAGGGGCCGTCGGGCATCGGGAAGTTCGCGTCGCGGGTGGCGCCGATCAGCTCCGCCCCGCGGATCACGGCCTGCGCGGCCAGCTTGATCTCCTCGAAGACGAGCTCGTCGTGGCCGCCGACCACGACCACGTCGGCGCGCGAGGCGAACGGCGTGTGGTTGACGACCCGCAGGCCGGCGTCCGCGACGTGGTCGACGAGCGCCTGCGAGCCGACCACGTACGCGGTCCCCGCGTAGCGCTCGGCCAGCTCGAACTGCAGCGCGGCGCCGACCGAGAGCACCTCGGTGACCGCGGCCTGGAAGCCGAGCCGCCACAGCTTGCGCACGAAGCCTTCCGGGGGATGGCGGACGTCGTTGGTGAGAAAGACGATCGACTTGCCGGCCTCGCGCAGCGCGGTGACGGCGTCGACGGCGCCCGGCAGGGCGGCATCGCCGACCCACAGGCAGCCGTCCAGGTCGAGCAGCAGGTTGTCGTAGGGGCGGACGCGCGGGTTGATCTCCACGCGACCGCATTATCCTTGCCCGCCGTGCTCCGACTGATCGCCGTCCTGACCGCCTGTCTCGCCCTCGTCCTCGCCGGCTGCGGCGACGACGAGCCCGAGCCCACCGCCGAGGCCACGCCGACCGCGGAGGAGACGCCGGAGGTCAACGAGTACCTGCCCGAGGGCTGCGAGGACGTCGAGGTCCCGGAGCCCAAGGAGGTCTCGCTCGACGCCCCCGACGAGAAGCTCGACGCCAAGAAGACCTACGTGGCGACGGTCTCGACGAGCTGCGGCGACTTCAAGATCACGCTCGACGCCAAGCGCGCCCCGATCACCGGCGGCTCGTTCAAGTACATGGCCGACGAGAAGGTCTTCGACAACACGACCTTCCACCGGATCGTCTCGGACTTCGTGATCCAGGGCGGCGACCCGGCCGGCAACGGCACGGGCGGCCCCGGCTACACCGTCGAGGAGGCGCCGCCGTCGGACCTCGCCTATGAGGAGGGGATCGTCGCGATGGCCAAGACGGGGGCCGAGCCCGCCGGCACGTCCGGGTCGCAGTTCTTCGTGGTCACCGGGGCGGGCGCGGCGTCGCTGCCGCCCGACTACGCGCTGCTCGGAGAGGTCAGCGAGGGCATGGACGTCGTCAAGACGATCGGCTCGATCCAGGCCGACCCGAACACGGGCCAGCCCGCGACCCCCGTCGTGATCAAGTCGGTCTCAGTGACCGAGGAATAGCGCCCTCGAGCTCCAGCAGCACCCGCTTGCGCTCCGGCCCGCCGCCGTAGTTGCCGAGCCGGCCCGTGCTCGGCAGCACGCGGTGGCAGGGGACGACGATCGGGACCGGGTTGCGCGCGCAGGCGCTGCCGACGGCGCGCGAGGCGCGCGGGTTGCCGGCCCGCCGGGCCAGCTCGCCGTAGCTGACGGTCTGCCCGCGCGGCACCGAGCGCAGCTCCTCGAGCACGACGCGCCGGAACGGCGCGGTCGTCAGCCGCAGGTCGACGGGGAGCTCGAGCTGCGTGGCGTCGCCCTCGAGGTAGGCCGAGAGCGCGTCGCGGGCGGGCGCGAGCTCGCGGTCGGAGGCGATCACGTTGGGGCCGAGCGTGCGGGCGATCTCGGCCAGGACGGCGTCCTCGCGCTCGGTCTCGAACGCGATCCGGATGATCCCGGACGGGCCCTGCACGACCAGCAGGCGGCCGAGCGGGGTGTTGAGCCGGGTGAAGATCGCGTCGGCGAGCCCTTCGCGCACCGCGGCGGCGGCGACGGACTCGAGCAGGGACTCGGGCAGGGGGGTCATGCGAAGCTCTCCCGGAGGGTGCGGACGGCGGTGGAGACGCGCTGGCGCGCCGCGGCGGGCGAGCAGCCGAGGCGGGCGGCGATCCCCTCGTAGTCGAGGTCGTCGACGAAGCGCAGGCGCAGCGCGGCGCGGGTCGGCTCGCTGAGCGGCTCGATCAGCTGCTCGAACGCGCCGTCGTCGTAGTCGTCGACCGTGGCCTGCACGGGCGGCTCGTCCGTGACGACCTCGTTGCGCCGGCGGCGGTGCAGGTCGATCGCGGCGCTGGTGACGACCCGGTACAGCCAGGCGCGCAGGTGCTCGGCGTGGCGCAGCCGCGGGTAGGCGCGCAGCGCGCGCAGCAGGGCGTCCTGGAGGACGTCCTCGCCGTGCTCGTCGCCCGCCAGCTTGCGCGCGTGGACGAGCAGTTCGTCGCCGTGGGCCTCGACGAGCGTCCAGAACGGTGGCAGCACGCCCGTAGAACGCACCGCCACCGTCGAATGTGAGCTAGCGCCGCCCGCCGAACGCGGCGGCGCGCTGTTCGGCCGCGCGTGCGCGTGCCGCCTGCTGACGTCTGCGGCCGAAGAAGGCCATCACGCCCAGCGCCACCACGATCACCAGGAAGCCCCAGAACCACGCGGTGTTGCCGATGCCGCCGAACGGCAGCGCGACCAGCTTGACGATGGCCCAGCCGAGCACGATCAGCAGCGCGATCGCCAGGATGATCAGCAGGACGCCGCCGATCCGGCGCGGCAGGCCGGCGCTCTTGGGCGGGGCGATCACCGCCATCACGCGCAGCATCAGCAGCTGGCGGTTGGTCGGCGGCGTGCCGCCGAGCTTCTCCGTCGCGGTCTTCAGGTCGCCGGCGCGGCGCTCGGCGAGCGCCAAGGACGCCTCCGCCATCCGCCGCAGCTGCAGGCGCTCCTGCGGGCGGGCCGCGGCGATCGCCGCCCGGAAGTGCTCACGCGCCTTGGCCGCGTCCATGCGCTCGGCCGCGCGCGTGCCGAGGATCGCCTGCGCGGCGGACTTGAAGCGCGTCTCCTTCTCAAGCTCCTCGTCGGAGCGGCCTTCCAGTTGCTGCATCGCATTCAGAGCCGACTTGGACTCCATGCGGACTTGTCGTGGCTTCGGCGGCATGGCGCCCTTCAGTCTATGGCGCGCCGGAAGCCGAGCGGCGCCGGGTCGACCTCGAGCGGGCTGGACGGCAGGCCCGGCTCGGGATCGAGCGCGTCGTAGCCGCCCGGGGCGATGTCGTTCGGGGCGTTGGGATGGAACAGCGCGGCCAGCAGCTGGACCTGGCCGCGGCCGACGCCGAGCTCGTACTGGCCGCCGCCGTAGGCGCCCATCCCGCGCTGCTCGCAGAACTCGTAGCCCTCGAAGAGCGCCTTGACGCTGCCGAAGCGCGAGGGCTTGAGGTTGACCGTGCGCGGCAGCACGGGGGCGTCGAGGATGTCCTGGACGGAGTGGATCGGCGCGTCCCAGGTGATCCGGTCCTGGTAGGGGGCGAGCGCGGCGCGGGCCTCCTCGGTCTCGAGGTCGGGGTCCTCGAGCCAGGCGTCGGGGAACGCCTGGGCGATGCGCCTGTAGAAGTCGGGGTCGGTCGGCGTGTCGACGATCGTGCCCTTGTAGGCGCCCTTGAAGTCGATCGAGTCGACCGCGTTCGTGGCCTGGAGCTGCTCGATCAGCGCGTCGGGCCAGTCCGGGGTGGCGTCGAGCTTGAAGCGCAGGTCGGGGTAGACGGCCAGCCGGCGCTGGACGGGCGCGATCGTGGGTGGGTCGCCCATCCGGCTCGAGACCACGAACGTGACGGGCTCGGGGGTGCGGCCGAGCAGCTCGTGCAGCGACGTCCTGGCCTGGCGCAGCGCGAGGTCGAGCGCGGCCGACTCGAAGCCCCAGCGGCGGTAGGTGCGGTAGACGGGCTGCTGGGGCTCGAAGCCCGGGAAGGTGTCGAGCGTCGCGAGGTGCTCGGAGAATTCGTCGAACGTCCACTCGCCCTGCAGCGGGAGGGTCGGGCCCTGGGCCTGCTGCGCGTCGTGGGCCTCGGGCTCGTAGGTGACGTCCTCGCCGCGGCCCTCCTCGCCCTGGCCGCGCAGCACGACGATCGTGCTCTTGCGCTCGAAGCCGGAGGACACGGTGCGCGCGAGTCCTTCCAGCGCGTAGTCGTCGATGCGCAGCGGGAGGCTGGCGATGGGGTCATAGAGCGACATCGGCGCCCAACGGTACCCTCCCCGGCCGCGATGCTGCCGGCGCTCGGGCTCTTCTTGGCGATCGAGGTGGTGGGCCTGCTGGCCGCGCCGCTGGTCGCGCTCGTGCTGGGGCGGCTGCCGGGCGCCGGGCTCGGGTTCGCGAAGGTCTTCGGGCTGCTGCTGGTGACGTGGCTGGTGTGGATGGCGGCGTCGCTGCACATCGCGCCCTACGGGGTGCCGCTGATCGTCGGCGTGCTGGTGCTGCTCGCCGTCGTCAGCGTGCTGGTGACGCTGCGCCTGTATTCGCTCGGCACGCGGCTCGACGCCGCGGGCAAGCCCTCGCGGCGGCTGCTGCGGCGGGCGCTGCCGCTCGACGATCCCGTCCGCCGGCGGCTGTTCTGGGGGGCGGAGGCGGTGTTCGCCGTCTGTTACGCGCTCGGCGTGCTGCTCGCGTCCCTGGCACCGGACGTCTGGAACACCGAGAAGCCGATGGACATGGCGTTCATCGCCGCCATCAACGCCTCCGAGCACTTCCCGCCGCACGACCCGTGGATGAGCGGCGAGACGCTCAACTACTACTACCTCGGGCACGTCGTGTTCGCGTGGCCGCTCGAGCTGCTGGGACTGGAGCCCGACACGGGCTACCTGCTGGCCTGGGGCGTGCTGCTCGGGCTGACCGCGACCGCGGTCTACACGTTCGCGGGGACGCTGTGGGCGGCGGCGCGCGAGACCCTGGGGGAGCGGCTGCCGCGCGGCGGGCCGGTGTTCGCGGGGCTGGTGGCCGCGGCGCTGGTGGCCCTGCTCGGGAACCTGGCCGGCGTGCGGACGTGGATCCGCGCCGAGGACCCGCCCGCCGACTACGCCTGGTTCGACCCGTCGCGGGTGATCCCGGACACGATCAACGAGTTCCCGTCGTTCTCGTTCCTGCTCGGTGACCTGCACGCGCACGTGCTGGCGCTGCCGTTCACGGTGCTGGCGCTGGCGTTCGCGATGCAGGTCGCGCTGTACGGGCCGCGCGGGGACCTGCTGTGGCGCTCGGTGGCCGAGGCGCTCGCGGCCGGGCTCGCGGTCGGGATCCTGTACGCGATCAACTCGTGGTCGTACCCCGTGGCCGCGGGGGTTCTGGCGGCGTCCGTGATCGTCTGGCTGCGCGGTGACGGCGCGGGCCGCCGCGGCTACGGCGTCGTCTGGCTCGCGCTCGTGCTGGTGGCGAGCTTCGCGCTGGTCCTGCCGTTCGTGTTGACCTTCGACCCGGAGTCGCGCGGGATCGGGATCGTGGACGTGCGGCGGCCGTTCGGCGCCTGGCTCAGCGACATGGCGCTGATCTACGGGATCCTGATCTGGCCGCTGCTGGCCGCCGTGGCCGGCCGGCTCGTCGACGCCAAGCACACCTGGCGCTGGGTCGGGTGGGGGCTCGCGGCCGGGATCGTGCTCGGCTCGCTGCTCGCCTCCTCGGACCTGACGGGCGTGCTGGTCCTGGCGGCCTGGCTCGCGGCGGGCGTCGCGGCCGCCCTGGCGCGGGAGCTGAGCGCGCCGGCGCGCTTCCTCTGGGTGCTGATCTCCGGCGGCGTCGCGCTGCTGCTGATCCCGGAGCTGCTGTATCTGAAGGACGCCTTCGACGGCTCGGCGCTGTTCCGCATGAACACGGTCTTCAAGGCCGGCTACCAGGCGTTCCTGCTGCTCGGCCTGGCCGCGGGCTGCGCGCTGCCGTGGGCCGCGGTCTGGCTGCGGAGGCGCGCCGCCTGGACCCCCTGGGCCGCGGTCGCCGCCGTGCTGCTCATCCTCGGGCTCGTCTACCCGTACGCGGGCAGCTACGCCAAGACCGGCGGGTTCTCCAACGCCCCGTCCCTGGACGGCCTGAAGTGGCTTCGGGCGAGCTCACCCGGCGACCCGGGCGCGATCGCCTGGCTGCGCGCGAACGCCGCCGGCGACGCCGTGGTCCTCGAGGCCTTCGGCGACGACTACTCGGCCTTCGGCCACGCCCGCATCTCCACCTTCACCGGCCGCCCGACCGTGATCGGCTGGGCCGGCCACGAGGTCCAGTGGCAGCACGACCCGGGCTCCCGCTCCGCCGACGTCGAGACCCTCTACACCACGGCCGACCCCGCCGCCGCGCGCGACCTCATCGCCCGCTACGGCATCCGCTACGTCGTCCACGGCCCGATCGAGCAGACCACCTACGGCGACGCCGGCGTCGCCAAGTGGGACGGCCTCGGCCGCCGCGTCTACGAGCGCGACGGCACCACGATCTGGGCGCTGGACTGACGCCTGCGGCGCGCCCGGCGCGACCCGCGACGGTCGCGCGCCCGCGACCCCGCGGCGATCATCGCGAGGTGCGCCGGATTCATACGTATTTCCGGGGTTCCCCGGCTCACCTCGGCCTGGGGCGGTCGGCAGACCCTCGTCGGTGCGCGCCGCCACGCGGTGTCTCCGCGCGTGGCAGCCGCGGCGATTCGCCCGCCCGCGACCCCGCGGCGATCATCGCGAGGTGCGCCAGTTTCGTACGTATTTCCGGGGGTTTCCCGGCTCACCTCGGCCTGGGCGGTTCCAGCCGCGTCGGTTAGGAGGGGGTGCGGCTCGGAGCTTTACCAGGAGGAAAGCGCAGAGGCGCACCCCCCGGTGCAATCCGCACCGCCGCACCCGGCGATCCCGGCGTGATGAGCCCCAGGGCGCCGAGGCGAGCCGGCCGCCGCGGGCGGCTTGCCGAGGGCGGCTAGAGGCCCTTGCGCACGCAGAGCCACTCCTTCATCCCTCCCGTGGGGTTGGAGACCTCGCGCTGCGTGATGTAGCGGAACAGGTTCCCGGGCTTCCAGAGGTTGCCGTACTCGCGCACCCACCAGACGCGGAAGTCGAACTGGCGGCAGTCGTAGTCGCCGAGCTGGGCCGAGAGCCGCGCGTAGCTGTTCTCGGTCAGCACGATCACGTCGGTGTTGGGGGCGGCGGCGTTCTCCTGCTGGAGGTCGATGTAGCCCGTGGCCAGGTGGCGGAAGTACCAGGCGTACGGGAACGTCGCGCCCTCGGCGGAGTCGACGGTGACGCTCAGGGGCTGGGCGCCCGGGCCGCGGCTCTCGGACAGGGCGAGCACCTGGGCGGCGACGTCGGCGACCTGGGAGGAGGACTGGGTGGAGACGAGGATCTCGCGCGGGTCGGTGCCGCGGTCGACGTTCACCCACCAGGAGGCCAGCCCCAGATAGAAGAGGCCGATCACCATGCCGGCGATGCCGAGCCAGCGCAGCCGGCCGCGCGTCTGCCAGATGCCCTGGATGCCGGCGCCCGCGAGCAGGATCGCCGGCAGCAGCGGGTGCAGGACCAGCCAGGCGAACTTCTCGCCCGCCCACGAGTAGACGATCAGCGAGACGAAGAACGTCCACACCAGGAACGCGGAGAACAGCGGCCAGCGCCGCCACAGGACGACCGCGCCGATCCCGCCGAGGATCAGCACGGGCCACTCGACCGTCACCAGGATCGTCAGATAGAACGGCCACGGCTCGCCGCCGCGCGCCACGTCGTGCTGGCTCAGCCAGTAGTCGAGGCCCGTGTAGATGCCGTCCCAGAGCCCGGCCGGGTGGGTGAGGAACGTGGTGAAGAACAGCGCGAACAGCCCGGCGAAGCAGGCCAGGAACCAGCCCCAGCCCTCGAGGCCGGCGGCGCGCACGGGCCCCCAGATCTTCATCCGCGTGGCCGGGATCGCGAGCGCGACGAGCATGAACGAGCCCATCACGAAGACCGTGATGAACGTCGTCTCCTTGGTCGCGAACGAGGCCGCCAGCAGCAGGCCGATCAGCGCCGGGTAGAACTTGCGCGGCTTGTCGAAGTAGCGCCAGATGACGACGATCAGGCCGAGCGTCAGGCAGGCGACGTAGATGTCCTCGCGGGCGAAGCGCGAGAAGTACAGGTAGCTGGGCCCGAAGGCCAGCAGCGCCGCCGCCGCGAACGCCGCGATCCGCCCGAGGATCGGCCGCAGCGGCCAGCAGAGCGGGACCATCGCCAGCCCCATCAGGATCGGGGCCAGCCGCGCCGTGAAGTCCGAGTCGCCGAAGACGACGTACATCAGCGCGGTCAGGTAGAAGCGGAACGGCCCGTGCAGCAGCGGGTTGTACTCGTAGTCCCCGGTTTGCCGGAACAGGTAGGAGAAGTACGCGTCCTGGCTCTCGTCGTGATGGAAGGCGCGCTCGCCGAGGCCGATCACGCGCACGACGATCGCCGCCGCGATCAGCACGCCCCAGACGGTGAGCTCGCGCGGGTCCTGGTCGGCGAGCCACGCGGCGGGGGTGCGACGGCGTCTGGTCTCGGGCGAGGTCACGGCGGTCTCGGTCAAGTGGAGCTCCGGGCGGTGCGAAGGTTCTTCAGCCCGCCGTAGCGGGCGACGAGCAGGATCAGGCCCAGGATCGTGATCGGCACGACGATCACGAACCGCAACATCAACAGGTAGCCGACGGCGGTGCCGCCGGTGCCGCCGATCGCCTTGATCCCGACCGCGACGGCGGTGTCCTGCGTGCCGGCGTAGCCGGGGCCGGAGGGGATCAGCGAGAAGACGCTGGCCAGCGCGACCAGGTACAGCCCTTCGATCGGGTCCATGGGGAAGCCGACCGCGGCGCCGACGGACATCCAGACGCCGGCCTCGATCCCCCAGATCACGACCGTCATTCCGAGCAGCAGCAGCCCGTGGTGCGCGCGCCGCAGCCCCAGCGTCGCGGAGGCGATCGGCGCCAGCAGCCCGTGCAGGCGCTCGTTGCGGCGCACGAACCACCAGCCGACGGCGGCCGCGGACACGCCGACGATCGCGATCACCGCGATCAGCTCGACCGAGTTGCCGCCGACCTCCCCGAGCAGCCCCCAGCCGACCACGACGAAGATCACCAGCAGCACCGCGATGTCGAGCAGCCGCTCGGCCAGCAGCGTGCCGACCACGGTGCGCTTGGAGGTCTCCGCGCGCGGCGCCATCAGCACGACGCGGATCGCGTCGCCCGCGCGGGCGGGGAGGATGTTGTTGCCGGCGTAGCCGACGACGGTCAGCGCGTACGTGTCCGCGCGGTGCGGCTTGGCGCGCTCGTCGACCAGCAGCCGCTGCCAGCGCTCCGAGCGCACGACCGTGGCCAGGCCGTAGAGCGCGATCGCCCCGATCAGCGCGGCGATCTCGCCGGCGGTCCGCGGCAGCTGCGGCGCGTCCTGCTTGGTCGCCCACCAGATCACGCCGCCGAGCGAGACGATCGAGACGATGATCCCGAGCACCGACAGGGGCGAGCGCCTCCGCCGCTGGGCAGGGGTCTGCGGCGCCACGGCCGCGAGCGGATGCTCGGAGGTGGGCGAGTCAGTGCTCAAAAGACCCGCCCAGGATAGGCGTCAAGTGGGCCCAAGTTCCCTGGTCCGGGCGACCGCGGCGGCCGGGCCGTCGGTCCACGGCTCGCCGTGGCCGGGCAGCAGCACGTCGGCGTCGATGCGCTCGATCGCGTCCAGCGAGGCCAGCGCCTGTCCGACGTCGGACGTGAACGCGCGCGGCATCAGCTGCGGCCCGCGCTTGCCGGTCAGCGGGTTGTACGTGCACAGCGCGTCGCCGGCCAGCAGCACGCCGCGGTCGGGCAGATGGAAGGCGACGTGGCCGGGGGAGTGCCCGGGCGTCGGGATCACGCGCGGGCGCCCCGGGACGTCAAGGTCGCCGTCCGTGAAGGTCGTCACCTCGCCGATCTTCGGCGTGCGGGCGGCGCCGAGCCGGCCGCCGACCAGGAACAGCTTCCACAGCGCCGGGTAGCGCAGGTACGGCAGCAGGCTGCCGCGCTTGCCGACCTTGCCGGTGCGCGCCATCGTCTCGTCCGCCTCGTGCACGTGCACGGGCGCGGGCGCTTCCGTGCGCACCCGCTCGGCCATCCCGACGTGGTCGGAGTGCGCGTGGGTGAGGATCACGGCGTCGACCGCGGCCAGGCTCGACCCGCGCGAGCGCAGGTAGGCCACGAGCTGCGGGAGGAAGCCCGAGAACCCGGCGTCGACCAGCGTCATCCGGTTGCCGTCCTCGATCAGGTAGCAATTGACGTACTCGTTGCCGAGCCGGTGCACACCCGGAGCAACTTGGGTCGGGGTCTCGAGCATGGCCGCAGCTTGGCAGGGTTCGAATCCGGAGAGATGTGAAGACGGCTGGACGTGAGGCGGTCCGACCTGTACCTTCGGCGAACCGATGGCTTTCCATTGCGCCCACCTCGACGCCTTCTACATGCCCGTGATCACGGGCAACGAGGCGTGGTCGAAGGCGCGTGCGAGCCTGACGGCTGCGATCGTCAACGGCCAGCCGCGCGGCTACTAGCGGACCGGAGCGCACATGCACCCGTCCGCGAGCACCGCGGGCGGGCGTCGAGTGACGCGCTGGACCCGCGAACTGATCATCACGAAGATCCTCGAGTGGAACGAGCTCTACGGCGAGCCGCCGTGCTCGGCTGACTGGAACCCCTCGCTGGCCCGCTGGCGCGCGCAGGAATGGCGCGTGGAGCGCTACCGCGCGGGGGTCTGGCCCTCGACCAACGCCGCCAAGCGCCCGTTCGGCGGGTCGTTCGACGCCGCCGTGCGCGCGGCCGGGCTGGAGCCGCACCGCTCCGGCCCGCGCCGCCGCCCGCCCGGGGTCGCGCGCCCCGCGGTCGCGCAGCGCGAGCCGATGGCGCCCCGCAGCGTGGACGACGCGCTGCTGGAGGCCTCGGAGCGCGTGCGTGCGATGGAGCGCCGGGTGGGCGAGCTCGAGCGTGCGCTGGCCGCGGCCGAGCGCCGCGCGGACCGCGCCGAGGACCAGCTGAGCGACGCGCGCGTGCGCGCCCGTCGCGCGAGCGAGCGTGAGCGGCGTGCCCGCAACGGTCGCGAGCGCGTGCGGGTGGCGGAGCGTGCGGCGAGCGAGCAGGTCGAGGCGCTGGCCGCCGACGCGGATGCCCGCGTCCGGGCCGCGTACGACCAGGCGCAGGCCGCGGTCGCCGACACGCGCGAGGCCCGCCGGGCCGCCCGTGCCGCCGAGGAGCGCGCCGCCGACGCGGAGGCGCGCGCCGAGGCCGCCGAGCGGCTGCTCTCCGCCGCGACCGCGTCGCGCGAGGCGCTCACGCGGCGCGAGCGCGAGGCGCTGGCCGAGAGCGAGGCGGTGGCGAACGCCGAGCGCGAGGCGGCGGCGTCCGTGCGCGCGGCGATGGCCGCGGCGCGGGCCGCCGAGGAGCGCGCGGCGGCGGCCGAGCGCCGGGCGCGCGAGCTGGCGGTGCTGGTGTGCGGCGAGCCGCGGCGGCTGACCCGCGAGGAGCTGGCGGCGCTGCGCGAGGCCGGCCCGACCGGGCCGGCGGTGATGGCCAACGCGCTGCGCACGCTGCACAAGGCGCGCGCGGCCGGCGACCGCCACCGCCTCACCGCCGCGCTCGGCGACGTGGCCAGCGCCGCGGTCGGGTGGAGGGATCGCCTATGACCCGCCCGCTCGACCGCCGCGAGCTCCCGCGCAGCTCCCCCGACGACGACCCTCCCCGCCTCGAGGGGACAGTCCCCTTAAGGTTGCGTTTAGGTTCGGTTGGCTCTGCGCCGCCGATCCGGCGCGGCGATGGCCACCGCACCGAACCTAAAGGGGACAGTCCCCTTTAGGTGGGGTTAAGAAACCGAGGGGCCCCGGCCGGCAGGTACGGCCGGGGCCCCGGCGTTGCGGTTGAATTCGCGCATGGGGCCCGCAGAGCGGATCGCCGGCTCGCCGCCGCGGACGGTCGGCGAACTGGCCAACGCGCTCGGGATCGGGCTCGAAGGGCTGCTGGCGGGCGGGCCGCTGCCCGGGGTGCTGCCACCGCACCCGCGGCTCTCGGCGGCGTTCGAGTGGGACATGCACCACGAGCCGCCGGTCGCGACCGCCCAGGCGCTCGCCGCGCGGCGCCTGCGTTCCTACTCGGCGCATGTGCCCGGCATCGAGGAGGCGCTCGCGCGCGTCCACGGCGCGCCGGAGCACTCGGGCGGCAAGCGCCGCTACGGGCCGTTCTTCTTCACCGGCCAGCACGCGCTCGAGTGGTACGCGGAGACGCCGGACTGGGCGCTCGAGCCCGTCGACCTCGCCCGGGCGCTCGCGAGCGGCGCGACCGAGCTGACCTTCCGCCCGCCGGTCCCCGCCCGAGAGCTGACCGCGGCGCTCGGTGCGCCCGGCGCCGAAGCGCGCACGGTCGACGTGCACATGAGCCACTGGGAGATCGCGCTGCCCACAGCGGTCGCGACGCTCGCCGCCGCACCCGTCGGCCCGGCCTACAGCGTCCCCGCCGGCCTGGCCGCCAAGCTCAGCCACGCCGACCGGGTCCGCCACATAAGGTTCACCGCACCCCGCTGAGCGCCTCCCGCAGCAGCCCCGGGTCCGGGGTGGGGGAGAAGCGCCCGTCCGCGAGGCGGTAGACGCGGCACGTCAGCGCCGGCGGGTCGTCGCTCGGGAACAGGTCCGCGCCGTCCACGCGGATCGTCGGCGAGCCCGGGAAGCGCTCGGCGATCGCCTGCTCCTCGCTCTCGATCGCGCGCACGGTCACGGGCACGTCGGGCCCGAGCGCCGCCCGCAGGTCGGCGAGCGCCTGCGGGTGCGACGGGCAGCCCTCCCAGTACAGGAGCTCTACTTCCACTTGACCGAGCAGCCCACCGGCGTGGTCGACGGGTTCGCGACCGGCCGGCCCGCGAGCACGTCGTCGAGCGCGGCGCGCAGCCAGCCCGCGTTCAGCGACGGGTCGTTGTGGTCGGCGTCCGGGGCGCCCTCGTAGACGACGCCGGTCGCGTCGGTGACGAACACGTGCGGGGTGGTCTTGGCGCCCCAGGCGCGCGCGACCTCCTGCGTCGCGTCGTGCAGATAGGGCGACGCGAACTCGCCCGCGTCCACGCGCGCCTTCATCGCCTCGAAGGAGTCGCGCGGGTACTTCGCGCCGTCGTTGGGGTTGATCTGCAGGAAGCGCACGCCGCGGTCGGCGTAGTCGCGCGCGACCGCCTGCAGCCGGTCGTGCCAGGCGAGCGCGTACGGGCAGTGGTTGCAGGTGAACACGACGACGGCCGCGCGGGCGCCGTCGACGTGCAGCGGAGTCGGATTCCCGTCGGTGTCAGGGAGCGTGAACGCGAGGCTCATGCGCTCCAGCCTACGCTCACGGCGATGCGGGTCCTCACGCGCGAAGAGCTCACCGCGGCGCTCGCCGCACGCCAGCACCTGATCGAGCGGGCCAGGCTCGACCCGGCGGACGCGATCCGCCGCCTGACGCCGCTGCAGGGCCAGCACCCGCCCTCGCCGCACATCGCGCTCGCCGCCCGGCTCCAAGACTTCACCCAGGCCGACCTCGAGCGCGCGATCGACGACCGCCGCGTCCTGAAGTGCACGATCATGCGGATGACGCTGCACGTCGCCGCCGCGGACGACTTCCCGGCCTACGCGCAGCTGTGCCGGCACGCGCGCATGCGCACGCTCCGCAAGCGCTTCCCGGACCTCGACGAGGAACGCGTCAAGGCCGACCTGACCGAGTTCATCGGCCAACAGCCCCGCACCAACGTCGAGATCCGCGAGCGCCTGCAACGCCACGATGGCGCCCCGCAGGACCCGAACATGCCGCTGCTGTACGCGCGCACGCTGCTGCCGCTGACGTTCCTCCCGCCCGCCGGCCACTGGCGCGACACCACCCGCAAGGCGCGCTTCGTCGTCGACCCGCGCCCGCTGCCCGACCCCGAGGACGCCGGCGCGCTCGTCCTGACCCGCTACCTCGCCGCCTTCGGCCCCGCCTCCAAGCGCGACGCCGCCGCCTGGGCCGGCGTCGCCCAGCGCGACTTCCCCTGGCACCGCGTCGAGACCGTCTCCTACCGCGACGAGCACGGCGTCGAACTGCTCGACCTGCCCGGCCGCCCGCTGCCGCCCAAGGACACCAAGCTCCCGCCGCGCTTCCTCGGCAACTGGGACCAGCCGCTGCTGGCCTACGCCGACCGCGACCGGATCATCCCGCCCGAGCTCAAACCGCTGCAGCTGACCCTCTCCGGCGACACGACGCTCACGATCGACGGCCGCGTCGCGGCCAGCTGGAAGATGGACGGCCCGAAACTCATCATCCAGCCGCACACGGACTTCCCGCGCACGGACGAGCTGCTCGAGGAGGCGCGGAGGACCGCCCGCTTCTGCGCCCCCGAGCACGACCGCCACGAGATCGCATGGAGCACCTGAGACGCGCCAAGGACGAGATGGACCGCCGCTACGCCGAGCCGCTCGACGTGCCCGCGCTCGCGCGCACCGCGCTGTGCTCGGAGGCGCACTTCATCCGCGCCTTCAAGCGCACCTACGGCGAGACCCCGCACTCCTACCTGCAGCGGCGCCGGATCGAGCGGGCCGCGATGCTGCTGCGCGAGACCGACCGGACCGTCACCCAGATCGCGCTCGACGTCGGCTTCACCAGCATCAGCTGGTTCACCACCGCCTTCAAGGACGTGATGGGGGAGACGCCGACCGCCTACCGCGACCGGCTGCGCGGCGCGCCGCCGCCGATGGTCCCGGGCTGCTTCACGATGATGTGGACCAGGAGAGCAGTTTTCCGAAAGCCCGAGGACGGCTCAGGCCGTACCGTCGGGCCATGATCACCAGGCTCTCGCACGCGACGATCTGGGTCCTCGACCAGGACGAGGCGCTCGAGTTCTACCGGGACAAGCTCGGCTTCGAGGTGCGCACGGACCAGACCATGGGCGACTTCCGCTGGCTGACCGTCGGCCCGCCCGCCCAGCCCGACCTCGAGCTGATCCTGATGGTCCCCGGCCCGCCCCAGATGCCGCCCGAGGCCGCCGAGCAGATCAAGACGATGATCCGCAACGGCGCGCTCGGCTCCGGCGTCTTCGGCACGGACGACTGCCGCGCCACCTACGCCGAGCTGTCCGCGCGCGGCGTCGAGTTCCTGGAGGAGCCCGCGGAGCGCTTCTACGGCATCGAGGCGATGTTCCGCGACAACTCGGGCAATTGGTTCAGTCTCACCCAACGAGCTTCCTAAAGCGTTCTAAGCGAATGGCCGATATCCCGGTCTGGGAGAACAGATGGCCACAGGATTCGCAAGCGCGCTCAGTGAAGGACAACCCGCCCAGCTCGACCTGGGCGAGGAAGCGGTCCCGTGTGTCGTCGTCGGCTTCAGCGGCGCGGACGTCGTGCTCGCCCCCGGCGGCACGCTGCCGCCCGAGGCGCTCGACCCTGGCAACGTCTCGTTCCTGCTGATCGAGGCCGGCGGGACGTTGCACGCGCTCAAGGCGCACGTCCGCGACGGCTTCTCCGACGGCGAGCTCGTCGCCACGCTGCTTGACCCGTTCCGGCTCGGCCAGCGCCGCAACTTCAGCCGCGCCCCGCTCGTGCTGCCCGCGCACATGCGCCCGCTCGGCAGCGCCGAGGCGCCCGTGACCAGCTTCACCCGCGACATCAGCGCGGGCGGGCTGCGGATCGCGCGCCAGTCCGGGCACGTGCAAGCCGACGTGCACGAGGTCGTGCTCGGCCTCGTGCAGGCCAACCGCGAGATCAAGGCGACGGCCGAGACCGTGCGGGAAACGGACCAGGACGTCTCACTCAGCTTCGTCGAGATCGGGGCCGAGGACCGGCTGATCCTGGCCCAGCTGACGTTCGCCTACCACCGCCGCAGCGCCCGGCCCTAGCGCGCGGCATCCGCCGCAGCATATGATCCGCCCGGTTTTCCGACTGGGAGGAGACGCATGGCTGGATCTGTTCGGGTCTCGATGACAGTCAACGGCACTCAGCAGAGCGCCGAGGTCGAACCCCGCCTGCTCCTGGTCCACTTCCTGCGCGAGACGCTCGGGTTGACCGGCACGCATGTTGGCTGCGACACGTCCAATTGCGGCGCGTGCACGGTGCATCTCAACGGCGAGGCGGTCAAGTCCTGCACGCTGCTGGCCGCCCAGGCCGACGGTGCAGAGATCAAGACGATCGAAGGAATGGGCCAGGAGGGCGCGCTGCACCCGCTGCAAGAGGCGTTCTGGGAGCACCACGGCCTGCAGTGCGGTTACTGCACGCCGGGCATGATCATGGCCTCGGCCGATCTGCTCCAGCGCAATCCGAAACCGTCAGAGCAGGAGGTCCGTGAGGCGCTCGCGGGCAACCTCTGCCGCTGTACGGGCTACCACAACATCGTCAAGGCCGTCATGGCGGCCGCCGAGTCATGAGCGCCACCGTCGCCGAGCGCTGGGTCGGCAAGCCGATCAAGCGCAAGGAGGATCCGCGGCTGATCATGGGCCGCGCCCGCTACATCGACGACATCAGCGTCACGGGCCAGCTGTGGGCGGCGTTCGTCCGCTCGCCCGAGGCGCACGCCCGGATCGTCTCGATCGACACGTCGGCGGCGCGCGAGTACCCGGGCGTCCAGGCCGTCTTCACCGGCAAGGACCTCGACCTCGAGGCCCCGCTGCCGATGGCGTGGGTCCCGCCCGGGGTGGAGGTCAAGAACCCGCCGCACTGGGCGATCGCCAAGGACGAGGTCCACCACGTCGGCGACCCGGTCGCGCTCGTGATCGGCTCCGACCGCTACAGCGTCGTCGACGCGGCCGCCCAGGTCGTGGTCGAGTACGACCCGCTGCCCGTGGTCACCGACGTCGAGGCCGCGCTGGAGGACGGGGCCGACCTCGTCCACCAGGACCTGGGCACGAACAAGTGCCACGAGTGGTCGCTGGGCGGCGGCGACCTCGAGGCCGGCTTCGCGCAGGCCGACGTGATCGTCGAGCGGCGCGTGGTCAACCACCGCACGGCGGGCGCGGCGATCGAGCCGCGCGGCGTGCTCGCCGACTACCGTGCGGGCTCGCTCACGCTGACCTCGAGCACCCAGGTCCCGCATTTCCTGCGGCTGTTCCTGGCGCTGCAGCTCGGCATCAGCGAGGACCGCGTGCGGGCGATCGCGCCCGAGGTCGGCGGCGGCTTCGGCTCCAAGCTGCAGATCTACGGCGAGGAGATCGCGCTCGCGTGGGCGTCGCGCAAGCTCGAGCGGCCGATCAAGTGGATCGAGACCCGCTCGGAGGGCATGCTCGCCACCCACCACGGCCGCGACCAGGTCGCGTACGTGCGCATGGGCGCCACCCGCGACGGCAAGATCACGGCGTTCCACGTCAAGATCCTGCAGGACCTCGGCGCCTACCTGATGCTGCTGACGCCGACGATCCCGTCGCTGGGCGCGTTCGTGATGAGCGGCGTCTACGACATCCCGGCGGTGCAGACCGACATCGTCGGCGTGTTCACGAACAAGTTCGCGACCGACGCGATCCGCGGCGCCGGCCGCCCCGAGGCGACGCACATGATCGAGGTCACGATCGATCAGCTCGCCGCCGAGCTGGGGATGGACCGGCTCGAGCTGCGCCGGAAGAACTTCATCGACCCGGCGAGCTTCCCGCACGAGACCGCGGTCGGCGTCACCTACGACTCGGGCAACTACCCGGGGGCGCTGGACAAGCTGCTCGAGCACTTCGACCCCGAGGCCGAGAAGGCGGCGGCGCCGCCCGGCAAGCTGCGCGGGATCGGGTACTCGACCTACACGGAGATCTGCGGCCTGGCGCCGAGCCGGGTCACCGGCCCGTCCGGGTTCGGCCTGCAGACCGGCCTGTGGGAGTCGGCGATGGTGCGCGTGCACATCACGGGCGCGGTCACGGTCTACACGGGCACCTCGCCGCACGGCCAGGGGCTCGAGACCACGATGGCGCAGATCGTCGCCGACAAGCTCGGGACGACCCCGGACAACGTCGAGGTCATCCACGGCGACACGGGGACCGGCCCGCAAGGGCTCGGCACCTACGGCTCGCGCTCGACCGCGGTCGGCGCGGAGTCCGTCGCCCGCGCCACGGACAAGGTCGTCGACAAGGCGCGCCGGATCGTCGCCCACCAGCTCGAGGCGGCGGTCGACGACATCGAGCTCACCGGGGGCAAGTTCTCCGTCAAGGGCTCGCCGGACAAGGGCATGACGATCGGCGAGATCGCCGGCGCCGCCTACATCCCCGAGAACCTGCCCGAGGGCATGGAGCCGGGGCTGGAGGAGCTCTCGTTCTACGACCCGGAGAACTTCGTGTTCCCGTTCGGCGCGCACGCGTGCGTGGTCGACGTCGACCCGGAAACGGGCAACGTGGACATCGTCCGCTACGTCGCCGTCGACGACTGCGGCCCGGCGATCAACCCGAACCTGATCGACGGCCAGGTCCACGGCGGGATCGTGCACGCGATCGGCCAGGCGCTGTTCGAGCGCATCCACTACGACGAGGACGGCCAGCTGATCACGGGCACGTTCGTCGACTACGCGCTGCCGAGCGCCGCCGACGTGCCGTCGTTCGAGCTCGACCGCACGGAGACCCCGTCGCCCGTGAACTCGCTCGGCGTCAAGGGCGTCGGCGAGGCCGGGACGATCGCGGCCTCGGCCGCGGTCACCAACGCCGTGATCGACGCGCTGCGTCCGGTCGGCGTGAACTACATGAACATGCCGCTGTCACCCATGCGGATCTGGGAAGCGATTCAGGAGGCGAAGTCTTGATCCCCGCTGAGTTCGACTACGTGGCGCCGGGGTCGCTGGACGAGGCGCTGGCGGCGCTGCGCGACGGCGGCGAGGACGCCAAGGTGCTCGCCGGCGGGCACTCGCTGATCCCGCTGATGAAGCTGCGGCTGGCGGCGCCCTCGCTGCTGGTCGACCTGCGCCGCGTGGAGGAGCTGCGCGGCGTGCGCTCCGACAACGGTGTCCTGCGCTTCGGCGCGCTGACGCGCCACCACGAGGTGGCGACCGGCAACTACGGGCTGGCGGCCGCCGCCGCGGCGACGATCGCCGACCAGCAGGTGCGCAACATGGGCACGATCGGCGGCACGATCGCGCACGGCGACCCGGCGTCGGACATGCCGGCGATCCTGCTCGCGGTCGACGGCACGGTCACGGTCCGCGGCAGCGGCGGCGAGCGCGAGATCGCGGCCGCCGACTTCTTCGAGGACTATCTGACGACCGCGCTCGGCGAGGACGAGATCGTCACCTCGGTGAACATGCCGAAGCTGTCGGGCTACGGCTACGGCTACGAGAAGTTCAACCGCCGCCAGGAGGACTGGGCGATGGTGGCCGTCTCGGCGCTGGTCAAGAAGGCGCCCGACGGCTCGTGCGAGGACGTGCGGATCGGCCTGACCCACATGGGCTCGGTGCCGCTGCGCGCGAGCGCGGCCGAGGCGGCGCTGCGCGGGCAGCCGCTGACGCCGGAGTCGATCGCGGCGGCGGCCGAGCAGGCCGCCGAGGGCACCGAGCCGCCGTCGGATCTCAACGCCTCGCAGGACTACAAGCGCCACCTGGCGCGGGTGCTCTGCAAGCGCGCGCTCACGGCCGCGTCATCATGACCGTGTGAACTTCGCATCGCCGCAGGATGTCGCCGCGGCCCTGGCCGGCGAGGGCTACCTCGCCGACCAGGGCCTGGCGACGTCCGCCTACCTCGCGTTCGCCCTCGAGCAGCCGCTGCTGCTGGAGGGCGAGGCGGGCGTGGGCAAGACCGAGGTGGCGCGCTCGCTGGCGTCGGCGATGGGCGCGTCGCTGATCCGGTTGCAGTGCCACGAGGGCATCGACCTCCACAACGCCGTCTACGACTGGGACTACCAGCGCCAGCTGCTCGCGATCCGGGCGGCGGAGGCGGGCGCGCCCGCCCGTGAGCTGTTCGGGCGCGAGTTCCTGCTGCGGCGGCCGCTGCTGGAGGCGCTCGAGCACGACGAGGGTCCCGCCGTGCTGCTGATCGACGAGATCGACCGCGCCGACGACGAGTTCGAGGCGTTCCTGCTCGAGTTCCTCGCCGACTTCGCGATCACGATCCCCGAGCTGGGCACGATCAAGGCGGCGCACCGCCCGCTGGTCGTGCTGACCTCCAACCGCACGCGCGAGCTGCACGACGCGCTCAAGCGCCGCTGCCTGTACCACTGGATCGACTACCCGACGCCCGAGCGCGAGGCCGAGATCGTCCGCACCCGCCTGCCCGGCGTGCCCGAGGAGATCGCCGCGCGCGTGTGCGCCGCGGTCGCCCGCCTGCGCGAGCGCGAGCTCTACAAGCTGCCCGGCGTGGGGGAGACGATCACCTGGGCGCGCGCGCTGATCGCGCTCGACGGCGAGGCGTCGCTGGAGGACACGCTCGGCGTCGCCCTGAAGGTGCGCGAGGACATCGACCGGGTGCGCCGCGACCGGGTCCTCGAGGGTGCCTGAGCGCCGCGCCACGGGGCACGCCGAGGTCGCGCAGCGGCTGCGCGACAACGTCCGCGCCCGCGAGCGCGCGGCCGAGGCCGACGAGCGCGCGGTGGCGGCCGCGGCCGAGGCGCTGGCGGAGTACGACGCGGCGCTGGCGGCGCAGTGGCGGGCGGCGAGCGCCGGCACGGCGGCGCCCGGCGACCCGGCGGCGCCCGCCGCCGGGCCGGCAGCCC
>Ga0182742_1001604_pt1 | contig 28049 bp, 23 predicted proteins | sample eDN5th37CBELigMG_FD_128880 | JGI IMG/M metagenome (GOLD analysis project Ga0182742, IMG submission 128880) | Enriched Miracle-Growth compost microbial communities from Emeryville, California, USA - eDNA 5th pass 37_C BE-Lig MG (version 2)... ...
GCCCGCCGCCGATGGCAGCGCCTATCAGGAATACGTGCCGACCCAGAAGGGCCGGGCGCTGCTGCCGGTACTGGCGGCACTCGGGCAATGGGGCCGCGAGCATCTGTTCGACCAGGGCGAGCCGTACGCGCTCATGATCGACGCCGAGCATGGGCGCCCGGTGCGGAAGCTGGAGATCCTGGCCCAGGACGGCCGGGTGCTCACCGCCGACGACGTCCTGGTGCAGCCCCGGCCCCATGTCAGGGCGACGGAGCCGCACGGCCAGGAATGATGCGCTGCGGCCTGGCCAAATGCCCGCCACGATCGTGCCATGGTGGCGAGTGGAGGATGGGCGAGGCGATCCTTGTGTTTCGTGTCCCCGGGCGCGGGAATATGGCTGTCATGGTTTCGGCCAGCTCCCGTGCCCCTTGGAGGCCCCGATGTTCACGATCCAGGTGCCCGGCCCCGAACAGCCCTACATCGCAGCCCTGGTTGCGGGGCTGCGCGAGCGTGAGGCGGCACCGGTCATCCGGCACCAGGGCCAGGACGTCACCGCGGCGGCCTTCCTAGGCACGATCTACCGCCATGCCAGGGTCCTGGCCGGCCAGGGCATCGGCCGGGGCAGCCTCGTGGCGCTGTTCGCGCCGAACCATCCCGAAGCGCTCGCAATCCGCTATGCGGCGCATCTGCTGGGTGCTGCAGCGGTGTTTCTGTCGGTGCCGGGGACGGCGGAGCGCCGGGTGGAACTGCTGGCGCAGATCGCGCCGGACTTGCTGGTGCTATTTGCGGAGACGGCAGGGCTCCTGCCGGAGGGCGTCAGGGTGCGGAGGGCCGCCGTCGGCATCGACCTGGCTGATGCGCTGCGCTTGGACCGGCTCGCGAAGGGCGAGCCGGGCGAGGCGGTCGAATGCCTGGCACGCCCGGACGATCTGGCGGTGATCGTCTCCTCCGGCGGCACCACCGGCGTGCCGAAAGGCAGTTGCCGCAGCTTTGCCACCTACTCGGCCATGGTGCATGCCCCGAGCAATCCCGGGCGGCGCCAGCTGGTCAACGGCCACCTGGCCTACCTGTCCCAGGTGCTGGTGGACATCACCCTGATCGGCGGCGGCACGGTGGTGCTGGATGGCCAGTTCGAGCCGGCGGCGACGCTCGCCATGATCGAGGCGGAGCGGATCACCGACCTGTTCCTGGTCGAGCCGCAGCTGTTCGAGCTGATGGACCATCCCGAGGTCGGGCAGCGCGACCTGTCCTCGCTGCGGGTGATCAACCATATCGGCGCCTCCGCGCCGGCCACCCTGCGCCGCCGTGCCCATACGCGGCTCGGGCCGGTGATCGCGCACACCTATGGCGCCAGCGAGATCGGCCTGGTCAGCGTGCTGACGCCGGCCGAGCACGACCCGGCGGTGCCGGAGCGGTTCACCTGTGCCGGCCGCATCTTCCCGGGCGTGGAGGTCCGCTTCCGTGGCGCGGACGGTGCGTTGGTCGCGCATAGGGAGACCGGCGGTATCGAGGTCCGGTCGCCCGCCATGGCTGCTGGCTACCGCAACCGGCTGGAGCTGCAGGCAGCCTCCTTCCAGGACGGCTGGTACCGGACCGGCGATCTCGGCCGGCTCGACCCAGACGGCTATCTGCACGTGCTTGGCCGCACCGCCGACATCGCCTGGGTCGATGGGCAGATGGTGAGCCCGACCCTGCTGGAAGACCTGCTGTGCGGCCTGCCGGACGTGCGCTACGCCGTTGTCGTGGCCGAGCCCGACGGTGCTGCCCGGATCGCCGCCATGCTGCCCTGGCCGGGTGGCACGATCGACCTGGCAGCCTGCGCGGCCGCGGTCCTGGCCGGGTTCGGTACTACCGTGGTCCGGTCGATGGTCTGGCTGCCCCTGGAGCGGATGCCGCTCACCGAGCAGGGCAAACCCGACCAAGCCGCGATCCGTGAACTCGGCCAGAATGCCCTGCCGGCTGCCGACCTCAGCTGACCGACGGCCCTTCCAGCACCAGCCGCTCCAGCATCGAACCGAGCCAGGCGACGCCCAGCTCCAGGTCGGCGGGCTCGGTCCATTCGCGCGGCGAGTGGCACAGGCCGTCGCGGCTCGGCACCGCGACCACGACCGAGGGACAGATTCGCGCCATCGGCATGGCGTCGTGCGCGGCGATGGTCTCCAGGGCTTGCGGCGTCACGCCGAGATCGGCCGCGGTGGCTCGCGCCAGGTCGCGCAGGCCGGGCGCGAAGGCGCCGGGGGCACGGTATTCGTCGCGCACGATCCGGTGCGTCACCCGGGCGATCGCCGCGGCGTAGGGGATCAGGTCCTGCAGCCGGGAATGGGCGTCCGCCATGATGCTCGCATCGGCCGAGCGGATCTCAAGGAACAGCTTGGCCTGGTCCGGCACCACGTTCGGCGAGTTCGGCAGGACTTCCAGACGGCCCACGGAGGTGTGCAGGGCGCCGGGGAAGGTGTCGGCCAGGCGGCGCAGGCCGGTGATCACCTCGGCCGCGGCGAGCAGGGCGTCCTTGCGCTTCACCATCGGCGTCGGCCCGGTATGGGCGGTGGCGCCGCTGAACAGGAGCTCCAGCTTGTGCGCACCCCACCAGCGGTCGAACACGCCCAGCCGCGTGCCGCTCTGCTCCAGCTCAGGGCCGCATTCCACGTGCAGCTCGACATAGGCGGCGGGCCTGGGCGCCTGGTCGGTGCCACGGAAGCCGATCGCGTCCAGTGCGTCGGCCACACTCACCCCGCTGCCGTCCCTGCGGGCAAGTGCCTGCTCCAGCGGCAGGATCCCGGCATGGACCGAGGAACCTAGCAGGCTTGGCTGGAACCGCGCGCCCTCCTCGCCGGTCCAGGCGACCACGCCCAGGTTGGCGCGTGGTTTTTGCCCGTTCAGGCGCTCCTTCAGCGCCGTTGCCGCCTCCAGCGCCGCCATCACACCATAGGCGCCGTCCAGCCGGCCGCCCTTGGGCTGGCTGTCGATGTGGGAGCCCGTGAACACCCAGGGTGCCTCCTGGCCCGCCTCTTGCTCAGCCAGCTTCATGAGCCCGAACACATTGCCGATACCGTCGATCCGGACCTCGCAACCAGCGGCTGCCATCCGTTCCGCCAGCTCGCGCCGGGCTTGGCCGTTGGCGGCGCTGGCCTCGACGCGGTCCACGCCGCCATCACCGGTGCTGCCGATCTGCGAGAAGGATTCGAGCCGGTCGAGAAAGCCCTGCGGGCAGGCGAATCTGGCGGACAATGGTCGGTTCCGGGACTGTGGGATTAGTGGGTTTCTTGGTATGCGCCGTTGACGCTCGTCGCAAGCCGCGCCTACGCTCACGCAAGCTGCCAGGGAAGCGGGCGGGCCCACGCCAGGCTCGATTTTTCCGGGCGGCCCCGAGGGCAAGACAACAAGACATGGCAGGCGGTCGGACGGGGGAGTCTCGGCGCCGGAACCGGAGGGGTGGGTAAATGAGCATCTCATCGATCGTCGCACCGTCGCGACGCAGTTTCCTGAAGACCAGTGCAGCGGGTGCTGCAGCGCTGACGCTGCCGGTACCCTTCATCAAGCGCGCCTACGGCCAGAGCCGCAACACCATGGTGTTCGGCTCCGGCGAGCCGCTCACCGGCAACTGGGACCCCACCTCGCACACCGTGCTTTCCCAGATCAATCTGGAAGGCTACGTGATGGGCCAGCTCTTCCGCACGCCGATGAAGAGCGAGAACCCGACCGATATCGTCTGGGAGCTGGCGACCGGGCAGAAGATCGTCGATCTCTACACGATCGAATACTCGCTGCGTGACGGCGTGACCTTTCACGACGGCAAGAAGTTCGGCGCGGAGGACGTCAAGGCGACCTTCGAATATGCGTCGAGCCCCGGCCGCCCGGCCGCCTGGTACCCGGGTGAGTGCGAGGTCGAGATCGTCGACGACCTGACCGTGCGCGTGCACACCAAGAAGGGCAACTACCCGGCAGCGGCCTTCTACTTCCTGGCCGGCTTCCTGCCGATCATGTCGGCCAAGGACATCGCCGACCCGGCCACCCTGCAGGGCCGCCCGAACGGCACTGGCCCGTTCAAGTTCGCCGAGCAGCGTGGCAACACCACCGTGCTCAAGGCCTTCGACGGCTACATGCACGGCAAGCCGCTGCTGGAGGAGGTCCACTTCTCCTATATCGGCGACGCCACCACCCGCGTGCTGGCGCTGCTCTCCGGCGAGATCGACATCACCGAGCGGCTGGAGCCGGAGCAGTACGATTCGCTTTCCAGCGAATCGAAGGTCACGCTGCACCGCACCGTCTCGACCGAGAACAAGTACCTGCACTTCCGCTGCGACAAGCCGCCCTTCGACAACCCGAAGCTGCGCCTGGCTGCCTGCCACGCGATCGACCGCGACCAGATCCTGGGCGTGATGGGTGCGGCCGGCGAGGCGTCCAACAGCTACATGTCGCCGGTGAAGTTCGGCTACACCGACCTGCCGAACTATCCGACCTACGACCCGGCCAAGTGCCAGGAGTTGCTGGCCGAGGCCGGCTTCCCGAACGGCCAGGGCCTGCCGGAGATGGAATACTTCACCTCCATGGGCTTCTACCCGAAGACCAAGGAGTATGGTGAAGTCATCGCCGCGATGCTCCAGGAGCAGGGCTTCCCGATCAAGTTCACGGTGATGGAGACCGCCGCCTGGGGTGCGCGCCTCTACCAGCAGGCTGGCCAGCCGAGCTTCGGCGACATGGTCGACTGCGGCTGGTCGACCGGCTCGCCCGAGCCCGACCTGGTGCTGCGCTCGATGTTCTACAGCAAGGCCGGTCCCAAGGGCGGCCTGATCAACGGCATCCAGGACGAGGAGATCGACGCCGCGCTCAACGCCGAGCAGGCCGAGCCGGATCCGGACAAGCGCCTGGCGCTGGTGGCCCAGGCCGCCGAGGCGATCGCCGCCAAGGCGCCGTCCTTGTCGCTGTTCACCTCGGTGCTGCTGCACGGCTACCGCACCGGGCTGGAAGGGCTGACCTTCTATCCGAACGGCCCGATCGACGCGAGCAAGGCCTCCTTCAAGGCCTGAGCAGCACAGAGCCGTCCGGCGGCGCGGCGACGCTGCCGCCGGACGGCTTCCGTTTCTTCGAATGCCTGGCTGGCCGCTCCGGGGAATGCCGGAGCGTGTCCAGCGGAACCGGACACATTCCAGCCGACGGGAATTCGTCGACATGGGTTTCATCCTGACCTTCCTCGCCCGTCGGCTGGCGCAAGGTCTTCTCATCGTCCTGGTCGTGTCCTTCGCGATCTTCGCGCTCGTGCGCATGGCGCCGGGCGACCCTGCGCGCACCATCCTGGGCGGCATGGCCTCGGACGAGCTGGTCGAGCAGACCGCCCGCGAGATGGGCCTGCGCGACCCGATCCTGGTGCAGTACGGGCGCTATCTCACTGGCATCCTGCAGGGCGACTTCGGCACATCCTACATCAAGTCCGAAGGCGGTGGCGCCTCCATGGGCAACCAGGACCAGATCCGCAGCGCCCGCGCCTCGGTGGGCAGCCTGATCGGCTCGACGTTGCCCTACACGCTGCAGCTGGCCGGCCTGGCGCTCCTGATCACGTTGGTGGTCTCCATCCCGATCGGCATCGCCGGCGGCGTCCATGCCGGGCGCTGGCAGGACAAGTTCGCGGTCTACCTGTCCGCGGTGTTCGTCTCATTGCCGAACTTCTGGTTCGCGATCGTGCTGGCGCTGGTGGTGACCGCCAAGCTCGGCTGGATCCCGTCGATCGGCTACCAGGGCTTCGCCTACACCATCCTGCCGGCCATCGTGATCGCGGTGGAGATGTCGCCGATCTTCATCCGCTCGCTGTCGGTGTCGGTCGCGGACACGCTGCGCCAGACCTTCGTCGAGGTCGCCGCGGTACGCGGCCTGGGTCCCAGGAAGATCCTGTACGGCCATGTCCTGCGCAACGCCGCCGTGCCGATCCTCAACCTGTTCGGCGTGCAGGTCGGCGCACTGCTGGGCGGCGTGCTGATCGTCGAGTACATCTTCGACTATCCCGGCATCGGCCTGCTCACCGTCCAGGCGGTGACCCAGCGTGACTTCCCGGTGATCCAGGGCGTGGCGATCCTGTCCAGCGCCATCTTCGTCGTCGTGAACATCCTGGTCGACCTCGCCGCCGCGCGGATCGACCCCCGTCTGGAAAGCTGAGCCCATGGCAAGCGAGGTCCTGGCCGGCAGCGCCACCCCCCTCCCGGTCAAGCGCCCGGTCGGTCCGACCCGGCGCCTGTGGGCGACCGCCTGGAAGCGTCCGGAGTTCAAGGTCGGCCTGATCATCTTCCTGATCCTGATCGGCCTGGCGGTGATCTTCCCGTTCTTCACCGAGCTTTCCCCGGTGAAGATCTCGGTGAAGGACAAGTTCCTGCCGCCCTTCTTCCTGGAAGGCGGCAGCTTCGCCCATCCGCTCGGCACCGACCAGCTCGGGCGCGACCTGTTCATCCGCTCGCTGATCGGGTTGCAGAACGCGCTGCTGATCAGCTTCTCCACCGTGATCCTGATGTTCATCATCGGCACCACGATCGGGCTGGTGGCCGGCTACAAGGGCGGCTGGGTCGACACGATCCTGATGCGGCTCACCGACGCCCAGCTCTCGATCCCGCTGATCATCCTGGCGATCGTGATCCTGACCATCACCAGGCCCACGCCGCTCACGGTGATCCTGGTGCTGGCGCTGGCGAGCTGGCCGGCCTATGCGCGCGTCACCCGCAGCGTGGCGCTCACCGAGCGGCGCCGGGAATATGTGCGCGGTGCGAAGATCCTGGGTGCCTCCGACCTGCGCATCATGCTGATGCTGGTGGCCCCCAACATCCTGCCGCCGATCGCCTTCGTCGCAATCCTGGACGTGGCGCGCATGATGATCTTCGAGGCGATCCTGGGCTTCATCGGCATCGGCGTGCAGCCGCCGACCCCGACCTTCGGCACGATCATCTCGGACGGGCGCAAGTACCTGATCAACGCCTGGTGGATCGCCACCATGCCGGGCGCGTTCCTGTTCCTCTCGCTCCTGTCCTTGAACCTGATGGGCGCCTCTTTGGAGCGCGCGCGCAACATGCTGCTGCGGGGCACGATCTGATGACGGGCAAGCAAGCGACGCTGCTCGAGGTCAAGGACCTCTCCATCGAGCTGATCCGCGGCCAGGAGCGCCGCACCGTGCTGGACCAGGTCTCGTTCAGCCTGGAAGAGCGGGCCGTGCTGGGCCTGATCGGCGAGAGCGGCTCGGGCAAGACCATCCTGGCCAAGGCGATCGCCGGCTGGATCGCCCCGCCGCTGTTCCGCAAGGGCGGCCAGGTGCTCTATCGTGGCCGCGACCTGTTCGGCCTGTCGGAGGCCGACACCCGCGCCCTGCGTGGCCGGCATATCGGCTATATCGGCGCCGATCCCGGCAGCTCGTTCGATCCCACCATCCCGGTGGGCGTGCAGATTGCCGAGAAACTGCGCGCGGTCAGGCCGGACATCCCGATGGCGCAGGCCGCCAAGCGCACCATCGAGCTGCTCGACCGGGTGCGCATCCCCTCGGCCGCCCGCCGCTACCGCGAGTATCCCAGCCAGTATTCAGGCGGCATGCTCCAGCGCGCCATGATCGTGGATGCGCTGGTGGCCGAGCCCACCCTCCTGGTCTGCGACAACGTCACCCAGCCGCTCGACGTGACCGTGGCGGCCCAGATCGTGCGCCTCCTGCGCGACCTGCGCGAGGACATCAAGGCCGGCATCCTGTTCATCACGACCTCGGTGCCGGTGGTCGCGGAGATCGCCGACGACCTGCTGGTCCTGTCCAAGGGCCAGGTCGTCGAGCGCACCACGCCGGCCCGCATGGTGGCAGCTCCCGAGCACACCTATTCGCGCGAGCTGCTGGAGCGGATGCCGCGGATCTGGACCGAGCAGCCGCCGCTGCGCTCCACCGCCGAGGCGCAGGAGGCGCGGGCGAAGGCCGGCGGCAAGACCCAGCCGATCCTCTCGGTCCAGGACGTCACCAAGCATTACAGCGTGCCGGACCGCGACCGGTTCTTCGGCAAGCAGGTCGTCCAGGCGGTGCGCGGCGTCACCTTCGACGTGTTCCCCGGCGACAATTTCGGCCTGGTCGGCGAATCGGGCTGCGGCAAGTCCACGCTTTCCCGCCTCCTGTCCTGGGTGGAGCCGCCGGATTCGGGCAGCATCCTGTTCGACGGCAAGGACATCGCCACCATGTCGGCGCGCGAGCGCCTGACCATGCGTCGCGGCTTCCAGCTGCTCCTGCAGGACCCCTACAACTGCATCCCGCCCAACCTGCCGGTCGGCCGCACCATCGGCTTCTCGCTCCAGGTGCATGGCGCCGGGCGCAAGGAGATCCGCGAGAAGGTCGACGCGGTGATGGCCGAGGTGGGCCTGCCGCGCGAGCTGGCCGAGCGCCTGCCGATCGGCCTGTCGGCCGGCCAGCGCCAGCGCATCAACATTGCGCGCGCGCTGGTGCTCGAGCCGCGGCTGATGATTCTGGATGAGACCCTGTCCTCGCTGGACCCGATGGAACAGGCGCGCCTGCTCGACCTGTTCGAGAAGCTCCAGGCGAGCCATGGCCTGACCTACCTGTTCATCAGCCATGACCTGGCCATGGTGCGGAAGGTCTGCACCCGGATCGCGGTGATGTATCTGGGCAAGGTGGTGGAGCTGGCCGACAACCAGACCGTGTTCATGAAGCCGGCCCATCCCTACACCAAGGCGATGCTCTCGGCGGTGCCGGTGCTGGAGGAGAAGCCGTACCGGGCCGAGGACTGCCTGCTGGAGGGCGAGCCGCCCAGCCCGATCGACATTCCCGAGGGCTGCAGCTTCCGCCCGCGCTGCCCGCTCGCGATCGGCCGCTGCGCCCAGCAGGAGCCCGGCCTGAAGGTGGTGGCACCCCATGAGTACGCGGCCTGCCACCTCGCGGCCTGACCATGTCCCTGATGGCAGGGACATGCAGGGCCGCACCCGCTCGCCCGCCGGCAAGGTGGTGCCCGTGAGCTCGTCCCCGCTCACCCGGCACCGCCACGAGGTGATCCTGCGCCGCCTGGAGCGCGAGCCGCGCGTGCGCGTCTCGGGCCTGGCCCAGGAGCTGGCGGTCAGCGAGGAGACGATCCGGCGCGACCTGGACGAGTTGGAGGCGCGCGGCCGGCTGCGCCGCATCCATGGCGGTGCGGTGCCGTTCCGCCCCGACCAGGAGCAGCCGCTGGGCGAGCGCGAACGCATCCGGCCCAAGGAGAAGGCCAAGATCGCCCAGATCGCGGCGGGCCTGGTCGAGGACGGCATGACCGTGTTCGTCGACACCGGCTCCACGCCCCTGGCGTTCGCCCGGGCGCTGGTGGGCAAGCGCGACGTCCAGCTCGTCACCAACTCGCTCGACATCGCCCAGCTGCTCGCCTCCGAGCCCGGCCTGCGCATCAAGGTGACGCCCGGCTGGCTGCGCTCCAACGACAACGCGCTGCTCGGCGGCGATACGGTGGCCTTCGTGCGCCGCTTCGTGTTCGATATCGCGGTGATGGGCATCGCCGCCTGCGATGCGCAGCATGGCTGGATGGACTATGCCGAGGAGGAATCCGACCTGCGCCGGATCCTCTACGGCCAGGCGCGTCGCAACGTTCTGATCTGCGACGAGAGCAAGTTCGGCCGGCGTGCCTCCGTGCGCACCTTCGAGCTCGGCACGCTGCTCACCGTCGTCACCAACCGTCCGCCGCCGGAGCCGTTCGCCAAGGCGTTCCGCGAAGGCGGCGTCGAGGTGCTGTGCGAGCGGCCCAATGGCCGGTCGGCGCGACAGCGCTGACCCGGCATGGCAGGATGCCCTGAGGAATGTTCTCGGCAGGGCAGGGGAGATGGAACGGCCGACCCGCAGCGCCACCTTCGGCTCGCTGTTCGTCCGGCAGCTGGAAGAGCTGCTGGTCTGGCGCCGCGACGTCCGCCGCTTCCGCTCCGACCCGATTCCGCCGGGCGAGATGGACGAGCTGCTGCGCCTGGCCTGCCTGGCACCCTCGGTCGGTAACGCCCAGCCCTGGCGGTTCGTGCGGGTGCGCTCGGGCGATCTGCGCACCAGGCTGGCGCGGCATGTCGACCTGCAGAACCAGCTGGCCGCGGCCGCCTATGAAGGCGAGGCGCAGGCGCGCTACCGGCAGCTGAAGCTGCACGGGTTGCGCGAGGCCCCGGAGATCCTGGCCGTGTTCGCCGACGAGGCGCCGGCGGCGGGCCATGGGCTCGGCCGGCGGACCATGCCCGAGACACTGCGCTATTCGACGGCGCTCGCGATCCACACCTTCTGGCTGGCCGCCCGGGCGCGCGGCATCGGCGTCGGCTGGGTGTCGATCCTGGATCCGGCCGGTGTCGCCGATCTGCTCGATGCGCCGAAGGCCTGGGCGTTCGTGGCCCTGCTCTGCGTCGGGCGGCCGGAGGAGGAGCACAGCGTGCCGGAGCTGGAGCGTGCCGGCTGGCAGGCGCGCCTCGATTGGCGGGAGTTCGTGACCGAGCGCTGACCGACCTCGGCCTGTGGCGTCATGGCCGATCCGGACAGACCAAGCTTGCCAGCTTCTTCTTCCGCTTGGCAGAACTCCGCAGGCCCCGAGAAGCACGTCACGATGCCGACACATGCCCGTCACACGGGCACGCTACGGTCGCGGATGGCGCCTGGTGCCCGTCATTTCCATCCGACCGAGAAACGCCCTCCGCAAATGAACAACCAGCGCATCGACGGCGTCGATTTCTGGCGCGGCCTCGTGCTGATCGTGATTTTCATCAACCACCTGCCGGGCAACTATTTCGAGAACTGGACGCCGCGTAATTTCGGCTTCTCCGATTCGGCCGAGGCGTTCGTGTTCCTGTCCGGGGTCGCCGTGGCGCTGGCCTATGTCGGGCGGATGATGAAAGGCGATCTGGTCACGGTCCTGACCGGCCTCGGCCGGCGTGCCCGGCTGCTCTATTTCTATCATCTGGGTCTGACCTTCGCGGCCTGCGTGCTGTTCGCCACCGCCGACTACCTGATCGAGCACATGGCGTTCATGACCGAGCATGGCCGTGACGTGCTGGTGACGGCACCGCTGGATGCCCTGCTGGGCATCCTGGGGCTGAGCCACCAGCTGGGCTATTTCAACATCCTGCCGCTCTATTTCGTGCTGCTGGTGCTGGCGCCGGCCCTGCTGTGGCTGGCCGTCCGCTCGCTGGCGCTCATGCTGGCGGCCTCGGGCCTGATCTACCTCGCCGCCACGCTGGGCGGGCTGCACCTGCCGGGCTGGCCGGTCCAGCACGGCTGGTTCTTCAATCCGTTCGCTTGGCAGTTCATCTTCGCGATCGGCATCGCCGCGGGCTTCATGCTCCGCACCGGCCGACCGATCCCGCGCCTGGGCCCGCTGCTGCTGGCAGCACTGGCCTGCGACCTGATCGGCGCACTCCTGGTCTCCGACCTGTTCGGTCAGGCACCGGGCCTGCTCGCCTCCATGACCTGGCTGGATGCCTACAAGTCCAAGACCGACCTCGGCATCGTCCGCCTGGTCGACTTCCTGGCGCTGGCCTATGCCCTCCACACGCTCCGGGTCACCGCCTGGCTGCGCGGGCGTGCGATCTTCATACCGCTAACGCGCATGGGGCGGCATGGACTCGCGATCTTCTCCGCCGGCTCCATCCTCACCGCGATCGGCCAGATCGCGATGCGCTCCTGGAACACCAACTGGGTGTTCGATCTGGCGTTCATCGTGCTGGGCGTCGTGCTGTTCGACCAGTTGGCGCGGATGCTCGACGAGAGCCGCGCACGGGCACTGGCGGCCAAGGCGGTAGCCAGGGCTTGACGCCGGCTTCTCCGGCAGCATGGCTGCATCCGGCGGTGCCAGCAGAAGGGTGCGGCGGGCCCGCCCCGCGGCGCAGCGCGGGCCCGCCTGGGCTGCTCACGCCACCCCTGGAGTGCAGGGATATGGGCATGACGCCCGAGGACGTGCGGCGACTGGCACTGGCCATGCCCGAGGCGGTGGAGCGCGCGCACATGGGCCACCCCGACTTCCGGGTGCGGAACAAGATCTTCGCGGCGATGCGGCCGGAGGAGAGAATTGCGGTGGTGAAGCTGCCGCCGGAGCACCAGCGGGTGCTGCTCGATGCCGAGCCCTCGCTGTTCTCGCCGGCGGCCGGGGCATGGGGGCGGCGGGGCTGGACCAGGCTCCGCCTGGACGGCTGCGACGAGGCCACGCTGCAGGATGCGCTGTGGGTCGCGTGGCGAACGGTGGCGCCCAGGCGGCTGGTCGCGACATCCTGAGGCGGACTGCCGGGCGAGGCTGGCGCGCGTCTTCGGCCTGTCGTAGGCAGTCGCCACCAGCAGGGCAGGGCTTAGCTCCGGAGAGGCGCCATGAAGAACCCGAACTCCCGCATGACCGCGATCGTCTGCTACGCGCCCAAGGACTACCGGGTCGAGCAGGTCGACCGGCCGGTGCCCGGGCGGCGCGAGATGGTGATCCGGATCGGCGCCTGCGGGATCTGCGCCAGCGACTGCAAGTGCTGGTCGGGCGCGCCGATGTTCTGGGAGGGCAAGCAGCCCTACGTGAAGCCTCCCGTGATCCCGGGCCACGAGTTCTTCGGCTATGTCGAAGAGATGGGCGAGGAGGCGGCCGAGCATTTCGGGGTCGAGGTCGGCGACACGGTGATCGCCGAGCAGATCGTCCCCTGCGACAAGTGCCGCTATTGCCGCTCGGGCCAGTACTGGATGTGCGAGGTCCACAACATCTACGGCTTCCAGCGCGAGGTCGCGGATGGCGGCATGGCCGAGTTCATGAAGCTCGGCTCCACCGCCCGGGTGCACAAGATCCCGCGCGAGATGCCGCTGGAGGACGCGGCGATCATCGAGCCGCTCGCCTGCGCCATCCATACCGTGCAGCGCGGCGACATCCAGCTGGACGACGTGGTGGTGATCGCGGGGGCCGGGCCGATCGGGCTGATGATGGTCCAGGTCGCGAAGCTGAAGACGCCCAAGAAGCTGATCGTGATCGACATGGTCGAGGAGCGGCGTCAGCTGGCGCTGAAGTTCGGCGCCGACGTCGCGATCGACCCGAAGAACGAGGACGCTGCCGCCATCATCCGCAGCCATACCGGCGGCTATGGCTGCGATGTCTATATCGAGGCCACCGGATCGCCGTCCGGCGTCAACCAGGGCCTGGAGGTGATCCGCAAGCTCGGCCGGTTCGTGGAGTTCTCCGTGTTCGGGGCGCCTGCCACGGTCGACTGGTCGATCATCGGCGACCGCAAGGAACTGGACATTCGCGGCGCCCATCTGGGCCCGTACTGCTACCCGATCGCGATCGACCTGCTGAGCCGCGGGCTGGTCACCTCCAGGGGCATCGTCACCCATGACTACCCGCTGGAGGAGTGGGACGAAGCGATCAAGGTCGCCTACGGGCTGGACTCCATCAAGGTGCTGATGCGGCCGAAGGCGGCCTGAACGACGAGGTAGCAACGTACCTACTTCCAGCCTATATTGATCGCCATCATCTCCCTCGGAGGGGCCGATGGCGATCACCACGCTGTCCAGCCGCGCGTTCAACCAGGATGTCGGCAAGGCGAAGCGCGCCGCCAAGGACGGACCGGTGTTCATCACCGACCGGGGCAAGGAGGCTTACGTCCTGCTGACGATCGATGAGTACCGCAGGATTGCCGGCGAGGAGCGCAGCATCCTGGACGTGCTGGCGCAGAAGAGCGACCTTGAGTTCGACTTCGACCCGCCCCGGATGGATGACGAGTTCTTCAGGCCGGCGGAGCTTGATTGACTTTTCTGCTTGATACAAATGTGGTGTCGGAGCTGCGCAAGCACAGGCGGGCCCATCCGGCAGTGATCGCCTGGATGCAGCCACGTTCCAGCAGGAGCTTCTTTCTCTCCACCATCACCATCTTCGAGCTGGAACTCGGCGTCCTGCTGAAGGCACGCAAGGACGTGCTGCAGGCGGCTGTCCTTCGTGAGTGGCTCGACGAGCAGATCCTGCCCGGTTTCTCGGACCGCATCCTGCCGGTCGACCTCGCCGTGGCCAAGCAGTGCGCCCGCCTGCACGTGACCCGGACGCACCCGCATCGCGATGCGATGATTGCGGCCACTGCCCTGGTGCACGGGCTGAGGCTGGTGACGCGCAATGTAAAGGACTTCAGGACGACCGGAGTGCCGATGGTGAACCCGTGGGATACCAGAGGCCCCGAATCCGCCTAACCGGCGACGCGGTGCAGTGCAATGCCTGCTCCCGCCTCAGCCCCGCCCGCGCGCCGAGCGGGTCGGCTGGACATAGTGCTCGATCCAGTTGGTGATCTCGTTCTGGCGGAGCATCGGGTCGGTGATCTCGCGGCCGAAGCCGTAGCGCCAGGCGAGGTCCCAGCGGCCGGCGGGGTCGGCATGCACCGCTTTCAGGTCATCGACGAAGGCCATGGCCGAGGCTTCGTCTGGGAAGAAGCCTTCCTTCCACAGCACCGGCCCGTAGCGGAGCATCACCGCGGCCAGGTCGAGCAGGCTGAATTCGGGATGGTACTGCACGCCCCAGAACAGCCCGCCTTCGTGGCGGATCTCGGCGGCCTGGACGTCGGACACCTCGTTGCAGGCAGTGATCTTCAGCCCGTCCGGGCTGATCCCGACCTCGTCCAGATGCACGCAGGGTGCATCGAAGACCGGCGGCCGGCCGGCATGCATCTGGTGGCTTTGGCCGAACTCGGTGAGCGTGATCTTGCGCGCGATGCCGAGCTCGCGGCCCTTGGGGTTCTTGCGCACTTCGCCGCCGGCGGCGACGGTCGCGACCTGGAGGCCCCAGCAGGAGCCGAAGAACGGCACGCCCGAGCGATAGACCGCGCGCGCCAGCTCGATCTGCGGGTCGATCGCCGGGCCGCGGTCATAGATGTTCAGCGCCGAGCCGGTGATCGCGACTCCGTCATAGCTGTCCAGCCCGGCGGCATCGGGCAGGTTCGCGCCGGGGAAGGCGGGATAGCAGATGTCGACCGTCGCATCCGGAGCAGCGCGGCGCAGCACCTCGGCATAGTTGTCCGACATGGTCTGGCCGGTGATCTTGCGGATGCGGTCGCAGGTCTCGGCCGTGTTGCCTTCGACGACGAGCAGGCGGAGCGGTCGCTGGAACAAGACAGGGCTTCCGGGGCAGAGTGGGACAGCTCTGCTAGCACGCTGCAGCACGTCTGACATCCGGGTCACATGCAACCCGGATCCGCATGATGGTGCTTGCGGCGTGCATGACAGGCCCCGACATTGCCGCAGCGCAACATGACGAGGAGCTGTTCCGGTGCGGGTGATCATCCTTGGGGCCGGCGTGATCGGCGTGACCAGTGCCTGGTGGCTGGCGGAGGCGGGCCACGAGGTCGTGGTGATCGACCGCCAGCCGGGGCCGGCGCTGGAGACCAGCTTCGCCAATGCCGGCGAGGTGTCGCCCGGCTACTCAACGCCCTGGGCCGGCCCGGCCGTGCCGGTCAAGGCGATCAAGTGGATGCTGATGAAGCATGGCCCGCTGGTGGTGCGGCCGAAGCTCGACTTTGCCATGTGGCGCTGGATCGCGGGCATGCTGCGCAACTGCACGGAGAAGCGCTACCTCCTGAACAAGAGCCGGATGCTGCGGCTGGCCGAGTACAGCCGCGACGTGCTGGTGCAGCTGCGCGCCGACACCGGCATCACCTATGACGAGCGGGCCCAGGGAACGCTGCAGCTGTTCCGCACCCAGCAGCTGATGGACGGCATCGGCGACGACGTGATCGCGCTGCAGGACGCGGGCGTGCCCTACGAGGTGCTGGACGTGGCGGGCTGCATCCGCGCGGAGCCGGCGCTGGCAAGGGTCCAGGGCAAGTATGTGGGCGGGCTGCGCCTGCCGGGCGACGAGACCGGCGACTGCCAGATGTTCACGACCAAGCTCGCCGAGATGGCGGCGAAGCGCGGAGTCGAGTTCCGCTACGGCACGCCGATCGAGGGCATCGAGGCGGATGGCCGCCAGGTGGTGGGCGTGCGCACGCCGAAGGAGCGGGTCAGCGGCGACGCCTATGTGCTGGCGCTCGGCAGCTACTCGCCCTTCCTCCTGCGCCGTCATGGCGTCCACCTGCCGGTCTATCCGGTGAAGGGCTACTCGCTCACCGCCGAGATCACCGACCCGTCCGGGGCGCCGGAATCGACGGTGATGGACGAGACCTACAAGGTCGCGATCACAAGGCTCGGCAACCGGATCCGGATCGGCGGCACCGCCGAGGTCACCGGCTTTGACCTGGCGCTGCGACCCGGACGCCGGGCCACGCTGGAGAACTCGGTGGGCGACATGTTCCCGGACGGCGCGGACTACAGCAAGGCCAGCTTCTGGTGCGGGCTCCGGCCGATGACGCCGGACAGCACGCCGGTGATCGGCAAGGCGCGCTACGACAATCTGTGGCTCAACACCGGCCACGGCACGCTCGGCTGGACCATGGCCTGCGGCTCGGCACGGGTGATCGCCGACCAGATTTCCGGGCGGCGGCCCGACATCGACACGGCGGATCTGGCACTGTCGCGCTACGCCTGAAGCACCGGCGTCCGGCACTTGGTCGAAGGAACCTTGGCCGGCTCCTCTCGTTCCGTGACCTTGATGGTCAGGTACGGGAGGACCGGCGCATGTTCATGCGAATCGACCAGCTCCAGACCGAATTGCCCGAACCCACCAGGGCGGATCCGAACCAGGCCGCGGCGCTGCAGGAACTGCTGGGCGGCAAGTTCGGCGAGATGTCGACCCTCAACAATTACCTGTTCCAGAGCTTCAACTTCCGCAGCAAGTCCAAGCTGAAGCCGTTCTACAGCCTGGTGGCGAGCATCACCGCGGAAGAGCTCGGCCATGTCGAGCTGGTGACTGCCGGCGTCAACAAGGTGGCTTCGGGGCCGGATGGCGAGGACACGCACGGCGACGACATCACGGACACGCCGTTCGCTGACATGAAGGACATCCGCCTGGCGGCCTCCTTCCTGCATGCGGGCGGTGCCGCCCAGGTCGCCGACAGCAACGGCCTGCCTTGGAACGGCACCTTCGTGTTCTCGACCGGCAACGTGGTCCTGGACCTGCTGCACAATTTCTTCCTGGAGTGCGGCGCGCGCATGCACAAGCTGCGGGTCTACGAGACGGTTTCGGACCCGTGCGCGCGCGAGGTCTGCGGCTACCTTCTGGTGCGCGGCTCCGTCCATGCCCATGCCTATGGGCTGGCGCTGAAGAACCTGACCGGCGTCGAGATCGAGAAGATGCTGCCGGTGCCGAACATCAGCCTCGCGAAGATCCCGGAAGCCGCCAAGTATGAGCAGGAAGGCTCGCACCGGCGGCTCTACACATGGAGTCCGACCGACTACAAGGACATCGCCAGCATCTGGGGGCGGGGGGAGCAGGCGCTGCCGACCGACCCGCCGGGCGAGCTGGAAGTGGTCGACGGTATTCCGGACGGCGGCAAGATCGCCGAGCTGAGCGGCATCTCCAGCGCATTCACGCCGGAATACGCGCCAGAGGAGATCTACGAGATCGCCACCAAGATCTACAAGAAGATGTGACGGCGGCAGGGGCGGACCGGCCGGGGTGGCCTCCCTTCGGTCCTTTCCAGCATAGGGCGGAATGACAGGACGGGGTCCGAGAGGCCGTGCCCCGGCCTTTCAGCCGAGGCCAACCGCCAGGCCGCGGATATGCTCCGGGCCGATGCCGCAGCAGCCCCCGATAACGCTGGCGCCGGCCCCGATCCAGCCGCGTGCCAGCTCCAGGTAGCGGACGGGTCCCGTATCGGCGCGCAGCGGGCTGAGATCGCCGTTGGCAGCGCTCCGGCCGGTTCCGGCAAAGGCGTTGGCGTAGGCGCCCAGGCGCATGCGGCTGCCGGACAGCACCGTGGCCGCCTCGGCGATCGCCGCCGCCATGACCTCGGGCGGGCTGCAGTTGAACAGGAGGGCGACGGCGCCGAGTGCCCGGGCATCGACCGCGGCACGGGCGACATGCTCGCCGGAGCGCAGCCGGGCGCGCCCGTCGGTCAGCTCGTCGGCCAGGGTGAAGGACAACCAGAGCGGGCGGCGGTCACTGCCCAGCACCTGGCGGATCACCGCGGCCTCCGCGGTGGCACTCAAGGTCTCGCCCAGCCAGAGATCGACATGGGGCGAAAGACCCTCCACCAGCGTGCGGAGCAGGTCGGGCGCCAGTTCGGGATCGAACAGGTCCGGGCGGTAGGAGCCAAACAGCGGGGGCAGCGAGCCGGCGACACTGGCACCGCTACCGCTCTCATCCGCGGCTTCCCGGGCGATCCGGCCGGCCAGGTCGGCCAAGGCTTGGCCCTGCGCGGCGAACCACTCCGGGCCGATATGGAAGGGCACCAGCGCGTAGCTGTTGGTCGTGACGATCTGGGCACCGGCGTCCAGGAAGGCGCGATGGGCTCGGCCGACCAGCTCGGGAGCCTCGATCAGTGCCAGGGCCGACCATTCCGGCTGACGGAAGGGTGCGCCCATGCGCAGCAGCTCGCGGCCCATGCCGCCGTCCAGGATCGTGGCCCCCGATGCCCTTGCCCCTTCCTCCGCTCGCGGCCCGACCAACAGCCGGCGCTGGCGGAAAGACAAGATCGGGTCGTCAGTCGCGCTCCGGGTGCAGGCCGTGGAGACGTTGAACGGGCCGGCCATGCCGCACCACGTTGGCGATCTGGTCGCGGCGGATACCCAGATCGAACAGCACGAAATCGTCCTGGTCGTTCAGCGAGATGATGGCCTGTTGCAGCCGGCGCTCGGCCAGGTAGGCGGACACCCGTTCCCTGAGCCGCCCCAGGCGGTCGGCGACCGTGCGCCGGAGCGGCCGGAAACTGGCCCGATCTGCATCGACGAACATGATTTCTCTCCCAGGCCCGTACCAAGCGGGCGTTCCATGGCCGGAGAGGATAGCGGGAACCCTGCAGAGCCATTGTGCCGGGGATCACGCGGACCGGTGATCTGGATCACCGGCCGTCGCGTTCGCTTCGTGGTAGAGCACTCTGTTCGGAACTGTGGGTCCGGCCATCGCTTTAGCGCCAAGCGAACTGCAAGGAAGCAATGCCGATGGAAGTAAGGGACGATAAGGCGGCCAAGGACAAGCTGGTCGAGCTGATCAAGGACGCGCGGATCGCCATGCTGACCACCCGGCATGCCGACGGGTCGATGCACAGCCGGCCGATGGGCACGATCGAGGCCGAGTTCGGCGGCCATCTCTGGTTCGTGACCGACAAGAACGCCGACATGATCGCCGAGCTCCAGGCCATTCCCGACGTGGCGATCACCTACTCGGACGAGCGCAAGCAGAACTACGTGTCCATTTCCGGACGTGCCGAGATCCTGCACGACCCTGCCAAGGTGAAGGAGCTCTGGTCGGAGTTCCTGCGGGTCTGGTTCCCGAAAGGGCCGGCCGACCCTGCAATCGCGCTGCTCAGGGTGACGGTCGACTGCGCGGAATACTGGGATGCGCCTTCCAGCATGATGCTGCACGCCTATGGCTATGTGAAGGCGGTGACCACGGGCGAACGGCCCCATCCGGGCGATCAGGTCGCGGTCAACTACTGAGATCTGCCGGCGCTCAGCTTCGATCGCGTGACCGCCGATGCCGGCCATGGTGTCAGCGTCGTCTTGCGCCTGCGGGGCAGTGCTGGCCCACCAGCCCCGTGTCGAACTCGGCGAGCGTGGGATGCGGATCGGCGCCGCCGGGCAGGCTCCGCGGTTCCCGCGGGAGCGTCGAACTCCAGGTCCCGGAGGCGGAAGCGCAGCGATCTCTCCAGCACATGCCACGCTTCGTCATCCGCGCGGTGGATGTGCAGGTAGGAGAGGCCGCAGGCGGTCCACTCGCGCACGACCAGCGATGTTCCGGCTGTGGCGATGATCGGCTCGAGCGGCGATTCATCCCCTTCTTGTGCCATCTGACCTCCACAGTCCCAGGCCATTCTGGCCAAGCTTCAGGGTCGGGCGAAGGGGGGCAAGTAGCCAAGTCCATGGGCACTCGCTCTCCCGCCCGGCCGGGACAGCCGGGCCGCCGGTTGTGCCAGGGGTGCTTGAGCGGGCGGTCCTGGATCTTGCCGCTTGGGCAGGCCGTTCCTGGCCCGTTGCGTGCGGATATGGTCCTTTTCCCTGACCATCCGGTCGCGCGGTTCCACCAGCCGGTGTGGATCTCGGCCAGTTCGGCGGGATGGGCGGCCTTGGAGGCGATGGGATTGTCGTGCGTGGCGTCTCAGGCCAGTGCCGCGTCGATCGTCGCTGCGGCTGTGGCGACATCAGCCCGCCTGCGCCCATGGTCAGGGCCGCCAGGGCGGTGATGGAACCGGTGGTCGTCACGGGCGAAGCCTCCATCGCGCCAGCGACGTATCGGGCCAGAAGGCCAGCGTGCAGCGATTTTGGGCAAGCACTCGGCAGGAGCTTCCGGAAGTCGGCATGTATGATGGGTGCAGCCGCGGCGCTGGCAGGCCCACCTTGGCTAAACTCGGATGGCCGGCTGCGGCTTCCGGAACTGCCCGGGCGGTGACGATTGGCATTTGCCTCTGGCCGATCCGGCAACGGTCGGCTGAAATGGGCCGAGGCATCCGCTGGCCTGACCGTCAGCCAGTCCGGCGCCGTTGCCCGGACCGGGACGCCATCGTCATCCGCCAGAGGATCCGCAGCATGAGAGACCTGTTCCGCCCTGGCCGCAGCCCGATGCTGGCGCCGAACGCGGCGATCGCGACCTCGCACCCGCTCTCGACCTCGGCGGGGCTCCAGGTCCTGCGCGAGGGTGGCAATGCGGTCGACGCGGCGCTGGCGGCGGTCGCGGTGCAGGCGGTGGTCGACACCCACATGACCGGGATCGGCGGCGACTGCTTCGCGCTCTATGCGCCGGCCGGCGGTGAGGTGGTGGCGATCAATGGCAGCGGCCGCGCACCGGCCGGGGCGACCGTGGCCCGGCTCCGGGAGCTGGGCCTGACCGAGATCGCCCAGACCAGCCCGCATGCGGTGACGGTGCCGGGTGCGATCTCCGCCTGGATGAAGCTGCACGGCGACCATGGCAGCTTGCCGCTCGACCGGCTGTTCCGGGACGCGATCCATTATGCCGAGAACGGCTATCCGGTCAGCCCGCGCGTGGCACATGACTGGGCGTGCCAGGCGGAACTCCTGGCGAAGGACGAAGGAGCGGCGCAGTTCCTGCTGAAGGACGGACGGGCGCCGCGGGTGGGTGAGACCCATGCCCAGCCGAAGCTGGGTGCCCGGCTGCGCGAGATCGCGCAGCACGGGGCCAGGGCGTTCTATACGGGTGCCGTGGCCGAATCGATGGTGGCGCGGCTGCGCGCGCTGGGCGGCCTGCACACGCTCGACGATTTTGCGGCCGGGATGGACAGCGCGATCTACTGCACGCCGATCTCGACCGGCTATCGCGGCTACGAGGTGGTGGAGTGCCCGCCGAACGGCCAGGGTGTCGCGGCGCTGATGATCATGAACATCCTTGGCGGGTTCGAGCTTCCGGCCTCGATGCCGCTGGCCGAGCGGATTCATCTCCATGCCGAGGCCACCAAGCTCGCCTACCACCACCGCGACGCACTGATCGCGGACCCGGCGCACCTGCCGCACCCGGTCGAGACCCTGCTCTCGGACGAGACCACCGCCATCCTGCGCCGGCGCCTGTCGCGTGAGCGGGCGGGTGTGGCCACGCTCTGGCACGAGCCCGAGCATCAGGACACGATCTATCTCTGCGTGGTCGACCGTGACGGCAACGCGATCTCGTTCATCAACTCGATCTTCCACGCCTTCGGCTCGACCCGGCTGGATCCGGTAAGCGGCGTGCTGCTGCACAGCCGCGGCGCCTCGTTCCGGCTGATCGAGGACCATCCCAACGCGATCGCACCCGGCAAGCGGCCGATGCACACGATCATCCCGGGCATGCTGCGCAAGGATGGCCGGACGGTGATGCCATTCGGGGTGATGGGCGGGCACTACCAGGCGGCCGGCCATGCCGCCTTCCTTTCCGGCATGCTGGACCAGGGCCTGGACGTGCAGGAAGCCATCGACGCGCCGCGGGCCTTCTCGTTCGACGGCATGCTGGAAGTGGAGCCCACGGTCGATACCGGTACGCTGGAGCGGCTCACCGCACTTGGCCACCGGGTCGAGATCGTCGGCTCGCCGATCGGCGGGGCACAGGCGATCTGGATCGACCAGGCGACCGGCACGCTCTGGGGTGGCTCCGACCCGCGCAAGGACGGCATGGCGCTGGGCTATTAGAGGCAACCCATCCCGCCCGCCGTCGTCCGGCAGGGATTGACCGGCCCCCCGGATCGTTGGCAGGGCTGGACCAGCCGCAACGACGGCGGGATCAGGGAGCGAGAACAGTGCAGGCTTTGGTGTTCGCCGCGCAGGGCGATGCGCGGATCATGGCGATCGACGAGCCGGTTGCGGCGGATGGCGAGGTGCTGATCGAGGTGGCGGCTACCGGCGTCTGCCACACCGACATGGACATCCTGCACGGCCGCTATCTGTGCGCCTATCCGGTGGTGCCCGGCCACGAGATCGCCGGGACGGTGCGGGCGGTGGGCGAGGGCGTGCGCGGGATCGAGGTGGGTGCCCGGGTCGCGGTCGATCCGATGATCCCGTGCGGCCATTGCCGCTCCTGCCAGGCCAACCGGCCCAGCCTGTGTGCCAACCTGCAGGCCTATGGCGCCACCACCCATGGCGGGTTCGCGCCGATGGTGAAGGTGGCCGCGCGCAACGCCCATTCGGTGGGCGGCCTGCCGTTCCATGTGGCGGCGCTGGCCGAGCCGTTCGGCTGCGTGATGCACGGCATCGACCGGGTCCAGGTGCGGCCGGACATGCGCGCCCTGGTGTTCGGCGCCGGGCCGATCGGCCTGATGATGATGCTGGGCCTGCAGGCGCGCGGCCTTGCCGATGTCACCATGGTGGACCTGGAGCCGTCCCGCCTGGAGCGTGCGACCGCCCTGGGCGCCGCCGGCACGGTCGAGGGCCAGGGCCTGACGCCGGAGCGGCTGGGCGAGCGGTTCGACCTGGTGGTGGACTGCACCGGTGTCGCCGAGGTGGCGGGCCGGATGCCGCTCTATGCCCATGACGGCGCCACCATCCTGTTCTTCGGCGTGTGTCCGCCCACGGCCCGGATCGAGGTCAGCCCCTACGACATCTTCCGCCGCGAACTGATCCTGATCGGCAGCCATGCGGTGTCGAACAATCTGCCGGACGCGATCGCGGTGCTGCAGGGGCTGGGCGGCAAGGCCGAGGCGCTGGTGTCGCACCGCCTGCCGCTGGAAGGGATCGCCCAGCAGATGGTGTCGCCCACCAAGCGCGGGACCATGAAGATCCAGTACGACGCCTTCGCCTAGCGACCCCTCACGCAACAGGCTGCCTGCACGGAACCGACATGGCTCGCTCAGTACTCGATGGATTGTTCCGCCTGGATGGCGCCGGCGCGGTGGTGACCGGCGGCGGTAGCGGGATCGGCCTGGCCTCGGCACGGCTGCTCCGGGCCGCCGGTGCCGCCGTGACCGTGCTGGACCGGCAGGTGCCGGCAGATCCGCTGGGCGACGGGATCGATGCCACTGCCTGCGACGTCGCCGACGCGGCGGCGGTGGCACAGAGCTTTGCTACGATCGCCGAGCGTCAGCCGGTCGACATCCTGGTCAACTGCGCCGGCATCGCGATCCGCCAGCCGGCGGTCGAGCTGGACATGGCCGACTGGGACAAGGTGGTTTCGGTCAACATGACAGGCAGCTTCGTCTGCGCCCGCGAGGCGGCGAAGCACATGATTGCGGCTGGGAAGGGCGGGGCAGTGGTGAACATCGCCTCGATCATGGGACTGTCGGGCGGGATCTATCCAAACGTGTCCTACCAGACCACCAAGGGTGCGGTGGTCAACATGACCCGGGCGCTCGCGATCGAGTGGGCGCCGCACCGGATCCGGGTGAACGCGGTGGCACCCACCTATGTGCGCACGCCCTTCATCCAGGCCCTGCTCGCCCAGGACGAGGTGATGCGGAAGATCGAGGAGCGCACGCCGCTCGGCCGGATTGCGGAGCCGGAGGAGGTGGCGAGCGCCGTGCTCTACCTGGCGAGCCCGGCGGCCGCGATGGTGACCGGCCATACCCTGCCGGTGGATGGCGGCTTCCTCGCCCAGTAGGCCGTCGTCAGGCGAGGAGGGTGAAGCGGGCCTGGAGCCCGTGCTCGGCGTCGGGCGCCACCCAGAGGTCGAACTCCCCAGGCTCCACCGTGGGCTGCAGGTCCGGGCCGACATATTCCAGGTCCTGGCGGCGCAGGGTAAAGCGGGCCTCGGCCTCCCCGCCCGGCGGTATCGTCACCCGCGTGAACGCCGTCAGCAGCCGTACCGGCCGGGTCAGCCTCGCCACCCGGTCGCGGACATAGAGCTGCGCCACTTCCTCGGCCGGGCGGCTGCCGTCATTGCGCAGGCGGGCGGTCACGGTGAGTTCGCCGTCCCAGGGCAGATGGGCGGGCTCGACCCGCAATTCCCCGTAGCGGACCGGCGCATAGGTGAGGCCATGGCCAAACGGGTAGAGGGCACGATTGGCCGTTTCCCGGAAGCGCGCCTTGAAGGCATGGTCGTCCGCCCGCTCCGGCCGGCCGGTGGGCTTGCGGCTGTAGTAGAAGGGCTCCTGGCCGGAGTAGTGCGGGAAGCTCACGGGCAGGCGGCCGGATGGGGCATGGTCGCCGAACAGGAGGTCCGCCACCGCATGGCCCTCCTCGGAGCCGAGGAACCAGGTCACCAGGACCGCCTGCGCATCACGGACAGCACCAGAGAGGGCCAGGGCCCGGCCGGTCTTGAGCAGCACGACGATCGGCCTGCCGGCCGCGGCCACGGCTTCCGCCAGGGCCTGCTGGGCCGGCGGCACCACGATCTCGGCCCGTGACTGCGCTTCGGCGGACATGGCGGCGGACTCGCCGATCGCGAGGACCACGATATCGGCCGCTTCGGCGGCAGCCACCGCGGCCTGGATGCCGCCGGGAAGCGGCTCTTCCACGCCGGAGCCGGGCTCGACCCGAAGCTGGGCAGGATCGGCCATCGCCCGGCGCAGCCCGTCGGCGATCGTCACTGCGCGTTCCGGGTCGGCGAAGATCGACCAGGGGCCGAACAGATTGGCGCGGTCGTCGCCGAACGGGCCGATCAGGGCGATCCGCCGCCCGCCCTTGGGCAGGGGCAGGAGGTCGCCCTGGTTCTTCAGCAGCACGGCCGAGCGGCGGCCCGCCTCGCGCGCCAGCGCCAGCTGTGCCGGATCGGCCAGCACCCGGCGCTCCGTCTCAGGGTCGGTGCCGCGATAGGGATTTCTGAACAGGCCGAGTGCCGCCTTGGCCGCCAGCACCCGGCGCACCGCCGCGTCGACCAGAGCGAGCGGGACCTCGCCTGCGGCGACCAGGTCCGGCAGGTAGCGCAGATAGAGGCCGCTCTGCATCGACATGTCGACGCCGGCCAGGAACGCGATCCGGGCGGCGTCACGCTCGTCCTTGGCAACGCCGTGCGCCACCAGCTCGGCATCGGCGGTGTAGTCGGCGACGACGAAGCCGGCAAAGCCCAGCTGGCGACGCAGCAGGTCGGTGAGCAGCCATCTGTTGCCGGTGGCGGGCACGCCGTTCAGCTCGTGGAAGGCGCTCATCACGGCACCGGCACCGGCGGCGAATGCGGCCTCGAATGGGGGCAGGTAGTCCTCGCGCAGGGTGGGCAGCGAGATCTCCACGCCTGCATAGTCGAGCCCGGCCTCAGCGGCACCGTAGGCGGCAAAATGCTTGGGTGTGGCCAGCAGCGCGTCGGGCCTGGTCAGATCGTCGCTCTGGAAGCCCCGGACCCGCGCTTGCGCGAACAGCCGGCCGAGCAGGACGTCCTCGCCGGCACCCTCGACCACCCGGCCCCAGCGCTGGTCGCGGCCGATGTCGACCATGGGCGCGAAGGTCTGGTGGATGCCGCTGGCGGCCGCCTCGCGGGCGGCGGCGCGCGCAATCCGGCGGGCCAGTTCCGGATCCCAGCTGGCCGCCTCGGCGAGCGGCACCGGGAAGATCGTGCGCAGGCCGTGGATGATGTCGGCGGCGAACAGGAGCGGGATGCCCAGCCGGCTTTCCTCGACCGCCAGGCGCTGCAGGCTCCGGCCCGCTTCGGCGCCGACGCCGTTGAACAGGGCGCCCAGCCGGCCGGCGCGGATCAGGCGGGCGATCCGTGCCTGGTCCGTGTCCAGGCCATCCGTGTCGCCGGGATTGACGCCGGTGGGGCGCCAGCGGAACGGGTCGGCCAGCAGGGTAAGCTGGCCAGCCTTTTCCTCGATCGTCATCAGGGCGATGAGCCGGTCGATCCGCAGCCGGTCGTCGGCCGGGACAACGGCCATGGCGCCCCTGGTCAGCAGCATGAGCACGGTGCCGCTCATGCCCAGCGCCGTGCGCCGCGGAAGAGGCGGGCCTCCCGCCGCGGCCAGGCGATCAGGCGTCGGCCTCGTCCAGCTTGGCATGCTCGGCCATCACCGCGAACAGCTGCTCCCAGTCCAGGGGCTTGACCAGAACGCGGTTCATGCCGACGTCCAGGCAGCGCTGGTACTCCTCCGGCATGATGCTGGCGGTGATCCCGAGGATCGGGGTGGCATTGCGCGGTGCCGGCAGCTCGCGGATCAGCCGGGTCGCCTCGATGCCGTCCATCACCGGCATCTGGATGTCCATCAGCACGACGTCAAACTGGCCACGCACCACCATCTCGACCGCCTCGACGCCGTTGCGGGCCGAGGTCACCTGGTGGCCGTAGCGGCTCAGCATCTGCAGGAGCAACTTGCGATTGACGGCGCCATCGTCGGCCACCAGCACGCGCAGGGGCGGGAGGTCGCTGGCGTTCAGGAGGACCGGGTTGGGCGCCGAACCGAGGGGCAGCGTTACCTCGAACCAGAACCGGCTGCCGACGCCCTGGGTGCTCTCGACGCCGATCTGGCCGCCCATGGCCTCGATCAGCCGCTTGCTGATCGCCAGGCCCAGGCCGATGCCGCCATGGCTGCGCCGGGTGGGCGTGCCGTCCAGGTCGAACGAGCGGAACAGGCGGGCCACCTTCTCCGGCGCCATGCCGATACCGGTATCGGTGATGTCGACCCGCAGCCGCACCGCACCGTCCGCCACGGTGTGCCGCATCTGCACCGTCACGCTGCCGCGATTGGTGAACTTCAGGGCGTTGCCGGTGAGGTTGAGCAGAACCTGGCGCAGCCGGCGCGGATCGCCGCGGACCACCACCGGGAGCTGCTCGTCGACGTCGAAGTGGAACTCGAGGCCGAGCTCGCTGGCCTGGGGAGTCAGAAAGGCGCGGGTCTGGTCCAGGATCTCGCGCAGCGAGAACTCGACATTGTCGACCTGGAGCCGGCCGGCCTCGCTGCGGGAGAAGTCGAGCAGGTCGTTCACGATCGCCAGGAGGTGGCGCCCGGAGGTGCGGATCGTCTCCAGATAGGTCTTCTCGCCCGCCGGAAGGTCCGACTGGTCGAGCAGGTCGACCATGCCCAGCACCGCGGTGATCGGAGTGCGGAACTCGTGGCCCATCGCGGACAGGAAGTTGACCTTGGCGCTGCGCGCGTCATCGGCGATCTGCCGCGCGGCACGCAGATCGGCCAGCAGGCGGCAGCGCTCCGCCTGGGCGACACCCGCCGCCAGCACGGCCAGGGCCGCCGCCAGCAGATAGGCCTGCCAGGCGAGCACGGTGCCGGCCGGAACGGCGACGCCCAGATCCAGGGCCATGAGTACGACGCTCATTCCTGCGGCGGTGGCGAGCGTCAGGAGGAGGCCGCTGCGCAGCCCCAGATGCAGGGCCGCCAGCGTCAGGCAGGGCAGCGCCAGGAGCGGCAGATGGAGGAGGAGGGGCGGAACGGCGGTGGCCGCGCTCAGAGCGGCAGCGGCCGCGAGCAGCACGGCCAGGAGCGCTGCGCCCAGGCGCCAGCCAGGCAAGCCCCTGACCAGGACCAGCGGCACCAGCACCAGCAGGCCCAGCGTGCTGGCGGCGTAGGCATGGCAGGCGGCCAGGAGGTCCAGCGGCCGCCCCTGAAAGTGGCCCAGGGCGATGGCACCCAGCGTGGTGAAGGCGGGCACCAGCAGGGCCACGATGCCGAACCACAGAGCATCGGCGGGCTGCTCAATCCGTACACGATTACCGTACCGGAGC
>Ga0182742_1001605_pt1 | contig 28016 bp, 29 predicted proteins | sample eDN5th37CBELigMG_FD_128880 | JGI IMG/M metagenome (GOLD analysis project Ga0182742, IMG submission 128880) | Enriched Miracle-Growth compost microbial communities from Emeryville, California, USA - eDNA 5th pass 37_C BE-Lig MG (version 2)... ...
CCGCCGCGGCGCGGGCGCCACCCGCAACGGCGCCCCCATCGCCGTGTCGGGCGCCGAGGACCTGTCCCGCGCCCTCGTCGCCACCGGCTTCTCCTACGACGCGGAGCGCCGCCGCCGGCAGGCCGCGGTGCTGCAGGAGGTGCTGCCGACCGTGCGTGACATCCGGCGCAGCGGCGCGGCGTCGGTCGACCTCTGCTGGGTGGCCTGCGGCCGGGTCGACGCCTACTACGAGAAGGGCCTGGCGCCCTGGGACTACGCGGCCGGCGAGCTCATCGCGCGGGAGGCCGGCGCCCTCACCGGCGACCTCGACGGAGGCCCCGTGTCGGGCGAGTTCGCGCTGGCCGCCTCCCCCGCGCTGTTCGAGCCGATGCGGTCCCTGCTGGCCGCCGCGGGTGCCCGCCACGCCTGACGGCGCCAGTTGGGGCACGATGGTGCGGTTATGGGGACGCGGATCCTGACGGTAGAGGACGACGAGCGCATCCGGTTGGCCGTGAAGATGGCCCTCGAGGACGAGGGCTGGCAGGTCGAGGAGGCCGCCAACGGCGAGGAGGCGCTCGATCTCTTCTCGCGCAACCCCACCGACGTCGTGCTGATCGACATCATGCTGCCGGGCATCGACGGGTTCGACCTGTGCCGGTCGATCCGCCGCGGGAGCGACGTGCCGATCGTCATGGTCACCGCTCGGGCCGACACCCACGACGTGGTGGCCGGGCTCGAGGCGGGCGCCGACGACTACCTCACCAAGCCGTTCGCGCCCAAGGAGCTGTCGGCTCGGATCCGGGCCCTGCTGCGGCGGGCCCGCTCGTCGGACCACGGCCACACCCACCTGCGCTTCGGCGACCTCGAGATCGTGCCCGACGAGGGCAAGGTGCTGCGCGACGGCCAGGAGGTCCACCTCACCAAGACCGAGTTCCGCCTCCTGTGCGAGCTGGCCTCCAACCCCGGCCGGGTGTTCAGCCGGGAGATGCTGCTCGATCGCGTCTGGGGCTACGGCTACTTCGGCGACGGCCGCCTCGTCGACGTCCACGTCCGCCGGCTGCGCACCAAGGTCGAGGCCGATGCGGCGAACCCGCGCCACGTCGTCACGGTGCGGGGCCTGGGCTACCGGCTGCAGCCGTAGTGACCACCGGGGTCACGGTCCAGCGGGCCCCGCGCGAGACCCGCCGCCCGATCGTCGAGCGGCGCCGTCCCCGGCCCAGCCGCCTGGCCCGCCTGCAGCCGAAGCGGTTCGGGCTCCGGGCTCGCATCACCATGGCGTTCGCGCTGGGCTCCTTGGCGCTGTCGAGCCTCCTCGCCGGCACCACCTACCTCGTCACCCGCCAGACGCTGCTGAACACCCGCGAGAACTCGGTGATCGAGCGGGCCTACGTGAACGCCCGGATCCTGCGCAACGCGCTTGAGTCCGCCAACCCCGATGTGCCGCGGCTGCTGCGCTCGTTGCAGACCCCGGCGGGGTCGCGGCCGGTGGTCCGGCTGCGGGGCGACTGGATCCCGCTCGACTTCCAGTTCGGCCAGAACGCGGTGCCCACGGGGCTGCGGGTGGAGGTCGCGCAGGGCAACCCGGCCCGCATCCGGTTCCGGCTGAACGGCGAGCCGGAGCTGGCGGTCGGCATCCCGCTCAACGCCGACGCGGCCTACTTCGAGATCGTGTCGCTGGCCGAGCTCGACTCCACGCTGCGCTCCCTCAGCGTGGCGCTGGTGTCGGCGGCGGCGGTCTGCACGCTGCTCGGCACGATCCTCGGGCTCATGGCCTCGCGGCGCACGGTCAAGCCGCTGGCCGAAGCCGCCCTGGCCGCCGAGGCCATCGCCGGGGGCCGCCTCGACACGCGCCTGCACGTGTCCGACGACCGCGACCTGGCGCGCCTCACCGAGTCGTTCAACGACATGGCCGCGGCCCTGCAGGCCCGGGTGGAGCGCGACGCCCGCTTCGCGTCCGACGTGAGCCACGAGCTGCGCTCGCCGCTCATGACGCTGTCGGCGTCGCTGGAGATCCTGAACTCGCGGCGCGACGAGATGCCCGAACGGGCCCGCGCCGCGCTCGACCTCCTCACCGCCGACATGGCCCGCTTCCAGTCGCTGGTGGAGGACCTCCTCGAGATCTCCCGCGTCGACGCGGGCGCCGTCCGCCTCCACCTCGACGACGTGCGGGTCACCGAGTTCGTGCACAACGTGATCGCGGCGGGCGGCCACACCGTGCCCGTGGAAGCCGCGCCCGACACGGAGCCCATCGTGGTGCGGGCGGACAAGCGCCGCCTCATGCGGGCCCTGGCCAACCTGCTCGACAACGCCGCCATCCACGGCGGCGGCGCACGGCGGGTGGTGATCGAGGCCGAGCAGAGCGAGGACCCGCTCGACCCGGGCTGGATCCGCATCGCTGTCGACGACGACGGGCCGGGTGTGCCCCCCGAGGAGCGGGCGCTGATCTTCGAGCGGTTCGCCCGCGGCACCGGCGCGGGTCGCCGGGGTCTCGGCGAGGGCACGGGGCTCGGCCTGTCGCTGGTCGACGAGCACGTGCGCCTCCACGGCGGGCGCGTCTGGGTGGAGGACCCGCCCGACGGTCGGGGCGCTCGCTTCGTGATCGAGCTCCCGGTGAGCGCCCGATGAGGTCCGGCGGACGGGCCGCCGTGCTGACCGCCGTCCTGGGGCTGCTGGCCCTCGTGGCGGCCGCCTGCGGCGTGCCCGACGACTCCGGTCCGCGCCTCATCGCCAGCGAGGCCAACGGGCGCACCCTGGAACCGTCGACCAGCGTCGCGACGACGGCGCTGATGCCGTCGTCGCGCTCCGTCATCGTCTACCTGTTCGAGCCGAGCGGGGCGGGCGGTGAGGGCCGGCTGCGCGCCGTCACGCGCGAGGTCGCCGCCACGACCAACGACGAGCGCATCACCGCCCTGCTCAACGTGCAGCTGACCGAAGCCGACCGCGCCGGCGGCCTGCAGACGAACATCCCCGAGGGCACCCAGCTCCACGCGCCCACCGAGCTCGTGAACGGCGACGTGCTCGTGATCGATCTGACGAACCAGATCAGTACCATCCGGGGCGAGGTACAGACCGCGGCGGTGGCCCAGTTGGTCTACACGGCCACCGCCGCGCCTGAGGTGTCCGGCGTGCGCTTCGAGGTGGAGGGCGAGCCGCAGGACGTGCCCGACCAGGACGGCGCGGCCAAGTCCACCGCGCTGACCCGCGCCGACTTCAGCCGGCTCGATCCCTCGTACCAACCGCAGGAGACGACCACCACCACCCGGGGCCGCGTCATCGACGAGTGACCCGCGCGGCGCCGCTCAGGCGAACAGGAAGGGGACCACGACGTCGTCGAACAGGTCGGGGTCGACGGTCTTCAGCCGCCCGCACACCTCGTCCAGGGGCACCCGCACCATGCGCTCGGCCTGCAACCCGACCATCTGCCCGAAGGCGCCGTCGTGCACCGCGTCGATGGCGGCGATGCCGAAGCGGGTGGAGAGCACCCGGTCGTAGGCGGTCGGCGTGCCGCCCCGCTGCGTGTGGCCCAGGATGGTGACCCGCGTCTCGAAGCCGGTGCGGGCCTCGAGGTCGGTGGCGACGACGTTGGCGATGCCGCCGAGCACCACGTGACCCCATTCGTCGTGCCGGTCCGGTTCCAGCTCGAGGGTCCCGGGCTTGGGCCGGGCCCCCTCGGCCACCACCACGATGGAGGCGTAGCGGCCCCGGGCGTGGCGGTCCTTCACGTGCTCGGCCACCTCGGCCAGGTCGAAGGGGCGCTCGGGGATGAGGATGGCCGTGGCGCCGCCGGCCAGGCCGGCGTAGACGGCGATCCAGCCCACGTGGCGGCCCATCACCTCCACCACCATCACGCGGTCGTGCGACTCGGCCGTCGTGTGGAGGCGGTCGATGGCGTCGGTGGCGATCTGCACGGCGGTGTGGAACCCGAACGTGTACTCGGTGCCCCACAGGTCGTTGTCGATCGTCTTCGGCACGCCGACCACGTGCACGCCGAGCTTCGCCACGTCGCGTGCACAGCCGAGCGAGCCCTCGCCGCCGATGGCGATGAGCGCGTCGATGCGGTGCTCCTCCAGCGTGGCCAGCAGCCGGTCGGGCCCGTCCTCGAAGCGGAACGGGTTGGTGCGCGACGTGCCGAGCATGGTGCCGCCGCGCGGCAGGTAGCCTCGCAGCTTGTCGATGGACAGGTCCACCGCCCGGCCCTCCATCACCCCCGCCCAGCCGTCGCGGAAGCCGATGATCTCGTCGTCGTACTGCACGATGCCCTTGCGGACGACGGCCCGGATCACCGCGTTCAGCCCCGGGCAGTCACCTCCGGCCGTCAGCACGCCGACACGCATGTGTGCGCCTCCCCTTCTCGGTCGCCTCAGTCTGCCCAGGGCCGGTCGCTCTGACACTGCGCCGTGCTCACGGCACCCGCGCGCTCACCTCGACCAGGCGGAGATCGGCGATGCGGGCCAAGACGTCGAGCTGGTTGCGCTCGCGCTGGCGGAAGGGGCGGCCGTGGCGGCCCAGGACCACCTCGGCGCCGCTGCGGGGCAGCGCCGCCCAGGCCACGTCGTCGGGCCCCGGCGGAGGGCTGGCCACCCTCGACGACGAGAACCGGGTGCCCTCCAGGAAGGCGGCCAGCCAGGCGGCCGGCGGCAGGTCGCCGTCGCCGCACAGCAGCGACCCCTCCGCGCCGAGCGACAGCACGGCGCACCACTCGGCATCGAACTCGCGGCGGGCGTCGGCGCACAGCTGCCCCAGCAGGTCCCCGGCGCTGGCCGCTTCCACCAGCCGCGCCGCGGTCTCGAGCGCCTCCACCCGGGCGTCGTGGGCCGGCCCCTGCACGGGCCGGACGTCCTCCACGTCCACCCCGTCGACCTGGCCGATCTCCTGCACGAGCAGGTCGACGAGGCCGGCGTCGGGCAGCTCCACCACGAGCTCGTCGATGGCCCGGCCGGCGCCGCGCTCGAGGATGTCGATCCCGACGACGTCGCCGCGCACGGCGCCGATGCGGCTGGCCACCTGCCCGAGCGCGCCGGGCCGGTCCGGTACCCACACGCGCACCACGAAGCAGGCGGCGGACCGGGGCGCGTCGCGATCAGGGGCGGCGGGCATGGGCGTCAAGCTACGGAGCGCGTGTGAACGGGAGGTATCGGCGTCGTCAGAGCTTCGTGAGGCCCCGGCGCAGGTTGCGGATGCCCTGCAGCACGCGCTGCTCGTTCTCGATGAGCGCGAAGCGCACGAACCCGTCGCCGCCGTGGCCGAACCCGACGCCCGGCGACGTGGCCACCTGGCACTCGCGCACCAGGTAGGACGAGAACTCGAGCGAGGCCATCTCCTCGTAGGCGGACGGGATGGGCGCCCACACGAACATCGTGCCGGCCGGCTTGGGCACCTCCCACCCGATGCGGGCCAGGCCGTCGCACAGCGCGTTGCGGCGCGACTCGTAGGCGGCGCAGATCTCCAGGGGGTAGTCGGCCGCTTCGTTCATGGTGACCGTCGCAGCGATCTGGATGGGCTGGAAGGTGCCGTAGTCGAGGTAGCTCTTGAGCTTGGCCAGCGCGGCGACCACCTCGGCGTTGCCCACCATGAACGCCACCCGCCAGCCGGCCATCGAGAACGACTTGGTCATCGAGTAGAGCTCGACGGCGACGTCCTTGGCCCCCTCGGCCTGGAGGATCGAGGGCGGGCGGTAGCCGTCGAAGCCGATGTCGGCGTAGGCGAAGTCGTGCACGAGGATCACCTCGTGCTCCCGGGCGAAGTCGACCACCCGCTGCATGAACGACAGGTCGACGCAGGCCCCGGTGGGGTTGTGCGGGAACGACAGCACGATGACCTTGGGCCGCGGCCAGCCGATCCGCCAGGCTTGCTCCAGGTTGTCGAAGAACTCGTCGTCGGCGGTGCGCAGCCCGGCGCCGGGCAGCTGCGGGCCCATCGGCACCTGGCGCAGGTCGGCGCCGGCGAAGAGGGGGCCCCAGAAGTGGATCGGGTAGGACGGCGTGGGCACCACCGCCGCGTCGCCCGGGCCGAGCAGCACCCACATCAGGTGGGAGAAGCCCTCCTTGGCCCCGATGGTGTTGGTGATCTCCGTGTCGGGGTCGAGGTCGACGTCCCACCCGCGCTTGTAGAGCGCGGCGATCGCCTCCCGCATCTTGGGGATGCCCTTCGACTGCGAGTAGCGGTGGTTGCGGCTGTTCTTGGCCGCTTCGGCCAGCTTCTCGACCGCGATGTGGGGCGACGGGAGGTCCGGGTTGCCGAACCCCAGGTCGATCACGTCGGCGCCGGCTCGACGGGCCTCGATCTTCAAGTCGTTGATGACCCCGAAGACGTAAGGCGGCAACCCGTTGATCCGGCGGAACTCCATGGACCCCACGGTACCTGGGTCATCATGGCGGGATGAGCGCATTGCCGGACGGATGCATCGAAGTGGTCGTGGAGATCCCCCGGGGGAGCCGCAACAAGTACGAGTACGACCACGAGCGGCACGTCATGCGCCTCGACCGCCGGCTCTTCACCGCCACCACCTATCCGGCGGACTACGGCTTCATCCCGGACACCCTGGCCGGCGACGGCGACCCGCTCGACGCCCTGGTGTTCCTGGAGGACCCGACCTTCCCCGGCTGCCTCGTCACCGCCCGCCCCGTGGCGCTGATGTGGATGCAGGACGAGGCGGGCCCCGACGCCAAGATCCTGTGCGTCCCGCCCACGGAGCCGCGCTGGCGGGGGGTGGACGACCTGAAGGACCTCCCCGAGCAGCTGCTCGAGGAGATCAAGCACTTCTTCGACGTCTACAAGAGCCTCGAGCCGGGCAAGTCGTCGTCCACGGCCGGCTTCGAGGGCCGCAAGGCCGCGTGGCGCGAAATCACCGCCGCCCGCGCCCGCTACGCCGAGCCGCCGGCCTGACCTACTTCCCTACTTCGCCGCCCGCCGCGGGCGGCGCCCACGGCGCCGACGGCGCCTCCTGGCCGAGGGAGGCCCGCAGCGCCAGCATCTCGCCCGCCAGCAGCGCGGCGCCGAGGGCTCCCGCTCGCTCCCCCAGCGTCGCCAGGACGATGCGAGGGTGGGTGCGGTGACCCGGCGCGTAGAGCAGCTCGGCGAAGGCCCGGCGCACGGGTTCCAGCACCACGTCGCCGGCCCGGGCGAGCCCGCCGCCGATCACCAGCACCTCCGGATCGAGCACGTTCGTCAGGTTCACCAGGCCGAGCCCCACCCACCACGCGAACCGCTCGATCACGTCGAGCGCCTCGGCATCGCCCTCGCGGGCAGCGGCGACGACCTGCTCGCCCATGACCCCGTCGGGATCGCCACCCGCCTGCGCCACCACGTGGGCCAGCTGCCCCGCCTCGGCCGCCTCGCGAGCCAGGCGCCGCAGCCCGCTGCCCGACGCGTACCGCTCCCAGCAGCCCCGCCGCCCGCACGGGCAGCGCGGCCCGTCTGGGTCGACCACCATGTGGCCGACCTCACCCGCGAAGCCGTGGCGGCCCCGCTGGAGCTGGCCGCCGCACACCAGACCGGCGCCGATGCCGGTGCCGAGGGTCACCATGACGGCGTCGGTGGCGCCGCGGGCCGCGCCCAGGCGCCACTCCGCCTCAGTGGCGCAGGTGGCGTCGTTGTCGACCTGCACGGGGCGCTCGGTGAGGGAGGCCAACCGCGGCCCGACGGCCAGCTCGACGGTGCCCGGCACGTTCGGGGCGGCCCGGAGGACGCCGTGCTGGTCGACCAGGCCCGGCGCGCCGACGCCGACGCCCGCCATGCTGCGGCCGAGGGACGATTCGAGCTCGGCCACCAGGCCGCCGAGCGTCCCGACCAGGCCGTCCGAGGGCGGGGTGGGCACCCGGACCTCGCCCAGCACGGACCCTTCGCCGTCGACGGCGAGGGCGAGGCACTTGGTGCCTCCGACGTCGATGCCCGCGACCAGCACGGGCCTAGAAGCGCAGGAGGGCGCCGATCCGGCCGAGCACGTCGAGGTCGGCGTTGCCGACGCACACCTCGACGCGGCACGACTGGGTGAGCGCCTCGTCGACCGCGTCCTCGACGAGGTCGGCCACCTTGGCCATGTCACGGCCGCACAGCGGGCACGACCGGCCCACCAGCGCCAGGTGCCCGCAGGGGCAGCGCCACCCCTCGGCGGTGTAGCCGTGCGAGACGAGCAGCGTGTCGACGCGCCGTTCGTTCAGCGCCTTGACGACGTCGTCCAGGCCGACCACCGCCCGCCGCCCCGAGGCGTAGCCGTCGCGCAGCCGCTCGACGAGGCGGGCCTCCTCGCGGCGCTCGATGCGTTCCTCGGCCTCGAGCGAGGCCTTGCGGATCTGGTCGAGCGAGGCGCCCACGGGGATCTGCAGGTGCTCGCCGACCCGCTCGCGCAGGTACGGGTGGAGCATCGAGTCGAGCTCGTGCAGCAGATCCGCGGGGCCGCCGAGGGCCACGCGCTCGACGCCGTGGGCCCGGAACAGGTCGAAGGCGAGGTCGGCGGCGCGACGTTCGTGGCGGTGGACGTGGGCGTCGGCGCTGCTGGCGGCCCGGGTCTTGTTGGAGGCCCGGTCGTCGGTCAGCACGCGCGGTCCCTCGGCCTGGATCTCCTCGTGGACCACGATCTCGCCCTGGGAGACGACGACGGCCCGGGCCTTGGTGCGGTCGGCCAGCAGCACGCCCATGGGCCGCAGCTCCTCGAGCACGGTCTCGAGCTGGCTGACCGCGGGCATGTGGTTCACGACGATCTGGTTCGTGACCCGCACGGGCAGCTCCACGACCTTCCAGAAGCCGTCGGCGGCGCACGAGAACATGGCCAGGCCCCGGACGCGTGATCGGTCGATGCCGCCGCGCACGTGCTGCTCGATCCGCCGGAGGTCCTCCTCGGTGGAGGGGCTGAGCGTGCCGTCGCGCGACCGAAGTCGCCGTAGCAGGCTGGCGAGCTGCTGCTCGACCTCCTGCAGGCGCGGATGGCTGCGCCCGTCGACGTCGAGGTAGCACGACGTGACGGGGGCTTCCTTGCCCTTGAAGGCGGCGAGCGTCCGGACGTCGTCCTGCGTGATCACCACACGGGCTCCTCTCGCTCGGAAGAGCGATCGTACGTCGAGAGGCGGCCGCCGTGGGCCACGGCCCCGTTGCGGGGAGCCGGCCGGCTGCCCCGGCGGCGCGCGGCGCGAGCCGGCGCGCGTGCGGCCGCTCAGCGGGGCCGGGGGCGGGCGCGCCGGGCGCCGCCGGACGACCGGCGGCTGCTCCCCTGGCGCGCCGGCCCCGCGGGCTTGGCTCTGGGGCTGCCGTGAGCCGCCCGGGCCGCCGAACCGGTGCCGCCGGAGGCCGTCGAGCGGGCTTGGCCGCCGGCCGGCGGCTTGGTGGCCGGCGGCTTGGTGGCTGAGGGCGTGGTGGCCGAGCGGGCCACCCGGCGGGAGGCCCGCCGGGGTCCGAAGCGGCCGTAGCGCGCGCCCCACAGGCCCATCAGCCCCAGCCCGAAGACCGGCGCCATCGTCCCGTAGGCCAGGGAGGTGAAGGGCCGCACGCTGGCCGTCGCCACGGCCACGACGATCTGGGCCACGAAGAGGGCCATGAACCGACGCCGCACCGCGGCGGGCGCGGTGTCGCCGGCCAGGAAGAACAGGCCGCCGATGCCGATCTCGTGCTCGCGGCTGCGGCCGACGGCGATGCCGTAGGCCCACAGGAAGGCCCCGCACCCGAGCACGAACAAGGCGATGGCCACCGCGGCGGCCGGGATGCGGAAGGCGTCGGGCGCAGCGGCGGCCGCGACGGCGGTGACCGTGAAGATCACCGTGCCGATGACGTCGACCCGCAGGAGGCGCTCGCCCGGCGGCGGGCCGGCGGTCTCGGCCGGCGACGCAGCCGCCGGCGTCGTCGGCGTCGTCGGCGTCGACGACGTGGATGGCGACGACGCGGGTGTCGACGAGGTGGGCCGGCCGGGCCCGGCAGCGGCGGTCACCCCGCCATGCTCCCAGCCTGGCGCGGCCAGGGTCGAGGCAGGACGCCGTGCGCGGCCACCTCGCGCAACACGTCGGCGAGGTCAGCCGCGAGCCGGTCGTAGGTGAAGGCGGCCTCGGCGCGGCCCCGGGCGGCGGCGCCCGTCCGAGCCCGCCGCTCGGGATCGTCGACGAGTGGCGCCAGCGCGGCGGCGACGTCGGCCGCATCCCCGGGCCGGCGCACCACGACGCCGGTGCGCCCGTCGTCCACCGCGTCGGCCGCGCCGCCGCTGTCGCCGGCCACCTGCGGCACGGCGCAGGCGGCCGCCTCGAGGAACACGATGCCGAAGCCCTCCTGCTCGAGGCCCGCCCAGCGGTTCCGGCAGAGCATGGCGAACACGTCGGCACTGCCATAGAGGGCGGCCAGGTCGGCGTCGGGCACCCGCCCCAGGAAGCTCACGGGGGCGCCGGCCCTGGTCGCCAGCCGCTCGAGGCGGGCGCGGTCGCGCCCGGCCCCGGCGATGGCCAGGTGCAGATCAGGTCGGGTCGCGGCCAGCCGCGCCACCGCCTCGATCACCACGTCGAACCCCTTGCGGGGCACCAGCCTCGACACGCCGAGCACCAGCGTGGCGTCGAGCGGCAGGCCGAAGCGGTCGCGGGCTCCCTTGCGGGCCGGCGCGTCGAGCGGGACGAACCGACGGACGTCGACGCCGGGCGGCACGTTCACGACCGGCAGGGGCGCGCCGGCGGCCCGCTGCGCCTCCCGGGCCGGGTAGCCCCCCGCGCAGACCACCACCGCGGCGCCGCGCAGCACGCGGCGCAGGAGGGCGCGGCTGCCGGGCAGGCGCCCGGGCACGGTGACCTCGGCCCCGTGGAGCACCAGCCCGTACGGGCGCCCCGTGGACGGCCCGAGCCAGCCCACGGGCAGGGCCGGGTCGTAGAGCACCAGGCCGGCGTCGACCTCGTCGGCCAGCCGCCGGACCCGGCGGGCCAGCCCGGGGTGGGGCAGCAGGACCGGATCGGGGGTGCGCTCGATCCGGAAGGGCTGCTCGCGGTCCCACGCCGCCGCGCCGGCGTGCGGCGTGGTGAGCACCACGACCTCGTCGGGCGGGAGGCGGCGCCACAGCTCCCACAGGTACGACTGGATCCCGCCCGTCTTCGGCGGGAAGTCGTTGGTCACGAGCAGGTGCGTCACGCCGGCAGTCACGCCTCCTCGGCGTCGAGCTCGGCTCGCACGTCGGGATCGTCGGGATGGGCCAGGTGGGCGAGGAGGTCGGCGCGACCCAGCCGCCGCGCCGCCCAGACGGCGTGGGCGGCCAGCAGCGGGTCGTCGCCCGCCAGCGCGGCCACGAGCGCGGCAGCCACCTCGGGGTGGGTGCCGTCGCCCACGTTGCCCAACACCACGAGGGCGTTGCGACGGAGGTAGCGAGGCTCGCGCCGGGGGATGTACCAGCGGCCGTGCCGCTCCAGCAGCTCCTCGTCGCCGGCCGCCAGCAGCTCGACCACCGCCACCCACGGCTCGGATCCGGCGCCCTCCGGGATGGCGGGGCGGCGCCGGTCGGCCGTGCGGTTGATCGGGCAGACCTCCTGGCAGTCGTCGCAGCCGTAGAGGCGATCGCCGAGCGCGGCTCGGAGCTCGCGGGGGAAGGCACCGGCGGCTTGCACGAGCCAGGCCAGGCAGCGGCGGGCGTCGACCACGCCGGCGTCGACGATGGCCCCCGTGGGGCAGGCATCGAGGCAGCGCCGGCAGGTCCCGCACCCGTCGGCCACCGGCGTCGTCGCGGGCGGGAGGGGCGCATCGGTGAGCACGGCGCCGAGCACGAACCACGACCCTTCGCCCGGGAGCAGGAGGTTGGCGTTCTTGCCGTACCAGCCGAGGCCGGCCAGCCACGCCGCCTCGCGGTCCACCAGCGCGTTGTCGTCGGCCAGCACCCGGACCCGCCACCCGTCGGCTTCGAGCCGGGCGGCCACCGCGCCCAGCCCGGCTCGTAGCGCGGCGTAGTGGTCCTCGCGGGCGTACCGGGCGACCCGGCCCCAGGCCCCGGGCTCGGGCCGCGGAGGGTCGGCCCGGCGGTAGCGGCGCGCCCCCACCACCAGCGACCTCGCGCCCGGCAGCGCCCTCGCCGGCTCGGTGGAGCGGGCCGGGTTGCGGTAGGTGAAGGCCATCCCGCCGTGGAGGCCCTGCGCCCGGCGCTCCTCCAGGATCCCGCGGGCACGAGCCATCGGCGTGGCCGGCGCGACCCCGAGGGCGTCGAGGCCCGCCCGGCGGGCCACGCCACGGAGCTCCTCGACCGTCGCCACCGTCGCCACGGACGCCATCGCCCGGGCACCGTACCGGCCCGGCGGGGCGGCGCCGACCCGGGCCCCGCCCGACCCGGCCGGCCGCCGCCCGTGCCGCTCGTGACCCCCGCCCGCCCGCGAGGGCCAGGGATCAGCCGCACGCCGCCCTGCGCTCGTGCCGCAGCGCCGGCGCCAGGCCGGCGTGCTGGAGGATCCGCAGGGCCTGCACCTCGGCGGCGTCGACCACCACGCCGCCGCTCGGCGAGCGCTCGCACAGGAAGGTGACCACGCAGTCGCCGCAGGCGGCCGTGCCCTGCCCCACGCAGTCGTCGCAGCTGATCCGGAGCCCAGAGGTCATGCGGGCAGCATGCGCTCGGGCAGGTACGAAGTTCTTTGGTCCAAGCCGCGACTCAGCGTCGCAAGACGCTGAGGAGCTGGGGCGTCGAGAGCACGTTGGCGCCTCGGGCCCGGGCGCCGTCCCGCACGCGCCGGTCGCTCGACACCACCACCACCGGCCGGTCGGCGGGCAGCTCGTCGACCATGGCCACGACGACGTCGTCGGCCTCGACGCCGGGCGGGCTGAACCGCACCCGCACCCGCTGGCGCGGCGCGGTGGGCACGGGCCGCGCCTCCACGTCGGCGCCGTCGAAGACCACCACCGGTTCGGGGCCGCAGCGCGCCGCCAGCGTCTCGAGGGCGTCGAGCAGCCGGCTGCGCTGCTCCGGCGGCGGGAGCTCCGGCCAGGCCGTCTTGGTGACGTTGTAGCCGTCGACCACGAGCACCGCCCCGGGCACGCGCACCAGGTGCTCGGCCGCCTGGGGCGAGTCGTCGAACACACCGCCGGGCAGGGGCACGGGTCGGCGGCGCACGGGCCGGGGCGCCTCGCCGGCCGACGCCGAGCCCGGCGTCGGGACCGGGTGGGTGACCGGGGTCGACGACGGGGCGGTCTCGCCGGGGCCGGGGCCGGGGCCGGGGACGGGGGGCGCGGCGCTCACCAGCAGGCGGGCCGCGTCGCCCAGGGCGGTGCCGAGCACGGCAGCGGCCTGGCCGGCCCGCTCGATGGCCACGGCCAGCCCGGCGTGGTCGAGCTCCGGTGTCGGCGTCGCCGCGCCTTCGAGCGCGGCGACGCGCGCCACGAGCCGGTCGCGCGCCGCTTCGGCGGCCCGCAGCGCCTCGTCCAGGGCGACCAGGTGGGAGCGGGCGGCCTGCAGCTCCTCGACCGCTTGGTCCCGCTCGACGAGCGCCTGCTCCAGCCGACGCCGCAGGGCGGTGACCTCCTCGTCGGCGTGCGCGGCCCGAGCTTCCTGCTTGGCCAGGCGGGCCTCGACCGCCCGTCGCTCGTCCCGCTCCGCCGTGAGGTCCGCCCGGGCCCGCTCGGCCTCCTGGCGGGCGACCCCGAGGTCGGCCTGGGCTCGGCGGGCCGCCTTCTCCACCGTGGCCAGGCGCCGCTCCAGCTCCGAGGGTCGCACGGCGGCGTCGCCGGCCTCGTCGCCCCCGCCCTCCTCCTGGAGGGCCTCCTCGACGAGCGCCTCCCACCCGTCGGGGCGCGTGAGCCAGAGCCACGGCACGCGGCCGACCACGTCCTCGTTCATGGCCGCCGCCACCCGGGCGCGCAGCTCCTCGTCGTCCTCCAGGGCCCGCCGCACCGGGCCGAGGGCCGCGGTGGGCAGGCGCTGGAACTTCAGGTAGGGCCGCAGCGACGACGGGACCGGCTGGGGCGGCTTGGCCCGGGCGCCCCGGAGCACGACGAGGAAGGCCGCCTCGAGCGCCGGGCGGAGGTCCTCGTCGCGCAGCGTCAGGGTTGCTCCGACCTGCTCGGGATCGGTGGGAGCGCCTCCACCGTCCCGCTCGGACCGCACCACCGGCACTGCACCGACTCCACCTCCTCGTCGAGCACCTCCTCGTCCTCCACGACGAGGTCGCCGCCCACCGTGTAGTGGTGGAAGGCGCGGGTACGACGGGACGTCACGACGTCGAAGCGGGTGAGGTTGCCGCAGGACGCGCAGCGGTAGCGGGTGGGCACAGGTCGATGCTACCGGCGACGTGCCGGCGGCTCCCGGCCCGGGCTCAGACGAACGCGGCGCCGGCCTCGTGGATGGCGAGCACCTTCACCTGGCCCTCGGCGGGAAGGGCCGCGGCCACCTTCTCGGCGTCGCTGCGGGCCGCCAGCGCGGCGATGCTCGGACCCGAGCCCGAGAGCCAGCCGCACCACGCGCCGGCGTCGAGCGCGGCGTCGAGGGCCCGGCGCGAGTCGGGCGCGGCCCGGAAGCGGACGTCCTGGTGGAGGCGGTCCTCGGTGGCCACCCGCAGGCTCTCGACGTCGCCGCGGGCGAAGGCGGCCACCAGCAGCGCGGTGCGCCCGATGTTGAACACCGCATCGGCGAGCGAGACCGTGTCGGCCAGCCGGCCGCGGCTCTCGTCGGTCGAGGTGCGGGCCGACGGCACCCACATCACCACCGCCGGGTCGAGGGCCAGCGGGACGCTCACGCACCGTCCGGCGGCCACCGCCACCACGCCCCCGTGCAGCGACGCAGCGACGTTGTCGGCGTGGCCCTCGAGCTCGGTGGCCAGCGCCAGCACCTCGTCGTCGACGTCGTGCCGGTCGAACGAGCGGCCGTCGTCCACCCCGCTGCGCACCGCCGTGGCGGCCAGCAGCCCGGCCACCCGAGCCGCGCCCGAGAAGCCCAGGCCCCGGCCCATGGGGATCGGCGAGCGGCACCACAGCGGCCCTTCACCCCCGAGGCGGCGGAAGGCCACCACGGCGGGATGGCCTTCGTCGGCGGGCGCCACGGGCCCGTCGACCCCCACCCCCACGTCGAGGCAGAGGTCGAGCGCCATGCCGAGCACGTCGAAGCCCGGGCCCAGGTTGGCGGTGGACGCCGGCACCCGCACCCGCACGCGCGCCCGCGCCCCGGCGCCGCCGCGCGTCATCCCCGGCTGGCCGGCGAGGCGGCCTGCTGCGAGACCCGCACGAGGCGCTCCAGCGCGTCGGCGGCGCGGCCCTCGTCGAGCACCGTCCCGGCCAGCTCGATGCCGTCGGCCAGGTCGTCGACGGCCCCGGCCACGACGAGCCCCGCCGCGGCGTTCAGCACCACGACGTCCCGACGCGGGCCCTTCTCGCCTGCCAGGACCTCGCCCGCGAAGCCGGCGTTGCAGGCCGCGTCGCCGCCCAGCAGGTCCTCGGGGGCAGCTCGATCCAGGCCGAGCTGCTGCGGGTCGATCGTGGTGCGCACCAGCTGCCCGTCGGCGTCGAGCCGGAACATCGTGGAGGTGGTGGTGGTGGTGAGCTCGTCGAGGCCGTCGTCGCCATGGACCACCAGGGTGGCGACGGCACCGCGCCCGGCCAGCACCCGCAGCATCCGCTCGGCGATGGCGGGATCGGCCACACCGAGCACCTGGCGACGCACCCGCGCCGGGTTGGCCAGCGGGCCGAGCACGTTGAACGCGGTGGGGATGCCCAGCTCCCGCCGGGTGGGACCGGCGTGGCGCAGCGCAGCGTGGAAGCGGGGCGCGAAGCAGAAGCCGATGCCGGCCTCCACCACGCAGCGGGCCACCCCGGGGCCGTCGAGCTCGAGCGCCACCCCGAGGGCCTCGAGCAGGTCGGCGGAGCCGCACGCCGACGACGCCGCCCGGTTGCCGTGCTTGCACACCGGCACGCCGGCCCCGGCCAGCACGAGCGCGGCCAGCGTCGACACGTTGATGCTGTGGCTCTGGTCGCCGCCCGTGCCACAGGTGTCGACCGCCCGCGCCGCGATGTCGGCCGGCAGCTCGACCGGCACGGCCGCGTCGAGCAGGGCCCGCAGCAGGCCCGACAGCTCCTCGGCGGTCTCGCCCTTGGTGCGCAGGCCCATCACGAAGGCGGCCAGCTGCGCCGGCGTCGCCTCCCCGGCCAGGATCTCGGCCATCGCCGCGGCGGCGTGGTCCTCCGTGAGGTCCTGGCGCGCGACGAGGCGCGCCAGCGTCCCGGTCCAGCCACCCAGCTCGTCGAACGTCACCGGCTCACTTCACCACGCGCGGGCCCACCGGCGCCCGTTTCAGGCGGTGCGGCGCCGCTGCCGGATGATCCTGCGCCGCTCCCGTTCGGTGGCACCGCCCCACACGCCGTCCTTCTCGCGCTGCGCGATGGCGTGCTCGAGGCAGGCCAAGCGGACGTTGCACCCAGCACAGACCTGCTTGGCTTCGCCGGCCTCCTCGTCGGTCTCGGGATAGAAGATCTCGGGGTCGAGCCCGCGGCAGGCGCCTCGGTCCCGCCAGGAGAGTTCAGTCAAACGAGGTCCGTTCCTGCGACTCGGGGGGTTGGTGGTCTGGCGCCCCGTCCCTCCGCCAGGGAGGAGCGCGGCTCATGCTAAGTGCGCGCTCCCCGGCCGCACCAGTCCCGACAGGCGGTGTTCACCGCTCGTTCACGGCGCGCCGGGTCAGGCCGGGCCGCGCAGGTCCCGCAGCAGCTCCTCGACCGTGGCCCCCTCGAGCAGGGTGGCGTGCTGGTACTCGGGATGGTCGACGGCGAGCTCGACGGGGCCCTGCTCGAAGGCGGCGACCTGCTCGGGCGTGAGCTCGAAGCGCACGTAGTGGACCGAGGCGGTGACCTCCTCCCGGGTGAGCCGGGCCTCGTGGTCGGGGTCGGGCACGGCCCGCGCCTCGAAGGTCGGGCCGCGCAGGACGGGCGCCCGCTCGACGCCCACCAACCGGGGCAGCCACTCCTCCAGGGCCAGCTTCGACGTGAGCTCGATGAACAGCGTGGCGCTCAGCTGCCCAGGCTCCGGGATCAGCGGGTTGTAGATGTCGAGCTCGGTCTGGATGGCCGCGTCGGTCATCAGCCGCTCCACCCGGGCCATCTCCTGGATCTGGAACCGGATCGTCTCCCGGTTCTCGAAGACGAAGGTGACGAACGGCCCCACGCCGACGCGGCGCCGGCGCTTCAGGTCGATGATGTGCGCCCGGAAAGCCTCGCGCTCGCGCTCGTAGGCGCGCAGATCGGCGATGTCGTCCAGGTTCAGCTTCCGCATCAGGTTCGCTTCCTCATCAGGTTTCCGGCGGGATCCCGTAGGCGCGGGCCACGATCTGGATCGGGTGCATCGGCGTGCTGCCCGTCTGCTCCACGATCACGCCGTTGGCCAGGTGGCAGTCGCCGGCGATCACGTCGCCGCCCGCGCGACGCAGCTCCTCGCCGAGGCGGTCGCTGACGGGCTTGCTGTACTCGTAGTTCTCGGCTCGCAGGCCCCACATCCCGTCGATGCCCGAACACTGCTGCACCAGCCGGATCTTGGCGCCGGTGAGCTTCATGAGGTCACGGCTCTTCAGGCCGATGTTCTGGGCCCGGAGGTGGCAGGGCGTGTGGTAGGTGATCTGCTCGGGCACCTCGCCGGTGAAGTCGGTGTCGAGCGAGGTGCCCTCGCCCTTGTGGACCTTCATGAGGTACTCGGCCACGTCGTAGGTGTGGGAGGCGACCAGCTCGGCGTCGGCTCCGCCCACGTAGTCGACGTAGTCCTTCTTCAGGACGAACCCGCAGGTGGGCTGGGGCACGACGATGTCCTTGCCCTCGCGCACCGCCCGCGCCAGGACCGCGACGTTGTGGCGGGCCTCCTTGGTGAAGTGCTCGATGTCGCCGCTGTGCAGCCACGGCGCCCCGCAGCAGCGGCTGCCCTCGACGAGCGAGCACTCGATGCCGTTGCGCTCGTAGACCTTCACCGTGTCCTGGCCGACGGCGACGTTCTGGTACTCGACGAGGCAGGTCTGGAACAGCGCCACCTCACCCTGGCGCTCCTCGAAGGTGGCGCGCGGGCGGCGCTTGAACCAGGTGGAGAACCGCTGCCGGGCGTATGGCGGCAGCACGCGCTCCCTGGCGATGCCGACCGTCTTCTCCACCACCTTTCGGACGACGGTGTTGGGCTTGGCGATGGCCTTGTTGACGAGCGGCGCGACCGGCGCCGACAGCTTGCCCATGAGGTCGGTGCGCCCGAACACGTTGTTGTGGAAGCGCTTCTTCGCGGGCACCAGCTTCTGCTCGTGGCGCATGGCGTCGGCCCGCAGCATCAGCCTCGGGAAGTCGAGGTTCCACTCGCTCTGCCCCGGGATGTAGGGGCAGTTGATGTAGCAGAGCTTGCACTGGAAGCACTCGTCGACCACCTGGTCCTGCTCTGCCTTGGTGAGCTTCGCCGCGTCCTGGTCCTCGTGGCGGTCGATGAACTCGAACAGCGTCGGGAACGCTGAGCAGAACTTGAAGCACAGCCGGCAGCCGTGGCAGAGGTCGTAGACCCGCGTGAGCTCCTCCCGCACGTCGGCCTCGTCGAGGTACTTGGGGTGGTGCGGGTCGTAGGTGGTGGTCATCGCTGGCCTCCGTCGGGCAGTGGGGTCGGCAAAACGGCGCCGAGCCCGGAAGGTGATCCCACCCTTCCGAGCTCGGCGAACGTCAACGCGAGCGACGCTGGCGGAGGGTCAGGAGATCGACTCCAGGCCCTGGGCGAACCGCCCGGCGTGGCTCTTCTCAGCCCGAGCGAGCGTCTCCAGCCACTCGGCCACCTCGTTGAAGCCCTCCTCGCGGGCGGTGCGGGCGAAGCCCGGGTACATCTCGGTGTACTCGTAGGTCTCCCCGGCGATGGCGGACTTCAGGTTGTCCTCGGTGGAGCCAACGGGCTCGCCGGTGACCGGGTCGCCGACCACCGAGAGGAAGTCGAAGTGGCCGAAGGCGTGGCCGGTCTCCCCTTCCGCGACCGAGCGGAACAGCGCGGCCACGTCGGGGTAGCCCTCCACGTCCGCCTTCTGGGCGAAGTAGAGGTAGCGGCGGTTCGCCTGGCTCTCCCCGGCGAACGCCTCCTTCAGGTTCTCCTCGGTCTTGCTGCCCTTGAGGTCTGCCATGGCATGGCTCCTTGTGGTGTGTGTGGGGTGATGGAACGGACGCTGGCGGGGGGCCTCAGCGGTGGTGCTCGCCCCGGGGTGGGGGGTCGCCCTGCGCGCACGCGGCGCACAGGCCCCGGAAGACGATCTCGGTCGTCTCGATGCGGAACCCCTGCGTGTGACCCTGCGGGACGCTGACGCCGTCGAACGCGGCGTACAGGTCGCGCACCGCCCCGCACCGGGTGCAGACGAGGTGGTGGTGGGGCTCGGTCGTGGGGTCGAAGCGGGCCGCGCCGGTCCCGAGGTCGAGCGCCTGGATCTCGCCCATGGCGGCCAGGTCGTTGAGCGTCTGGTACACGGTCCGCAGCGAGATGGTGGGCATCTCCGCCACGGCCTGCTCGTAGACCGCCTCGGCCGACGGGTGCGCGTCGCTCGCGGCCAGGATGCGGAAGATGCACTGGCGCTGCGGGGTGACCTTGAGGCCCCGCTCGCGGAACGCTTCCGTGAGCTCGGCAGGGGATCGCATCGCCCGCGCACCATAGCGCCAAGAGCTGCTGAGTGACAACGATTGTTGACAGCCGGCCGGTCCCGACGGACCCCCGGCCTACGCTGCCCGGCCGATGGCCCTCACCGACCTCCTCGACCGCGACGCCGTCGTGCGCGGCCTGATCGTCGCCGGCGTGGTGGCCGTCCCCGCGGGGATCGTGGCCGCAGTGGCCGACGACGGCGACGACGCCCCCGGCTGGGTGGTCTGGCTGGCCGTGCTCGTGCTCCTCGGGCTGGCCTTCGGGGCCTCGCTGGCCGCGTGGTCCCAGACGAAGGGCACGCCCCTCCTCCACGGGATCGTCGTGGCGCTCAGCTTGTTCGTCGCGGTGCAGGCCGTCGGCGTGGTCCGCCGCCTCGTGGCGGGCGAGGGCGTCGGCTGGTCGCGGGTCGTGTCGAGCGGCGTGCTGGCCGCCCTCGCAGGGCTGCTCGGCGGGCTCCTCGGCGGCCGGACGGCGGGCAAGGCGCCGCCTCCGCCCGACCCGCGGGCCCGCTGAGGGAGCCGGCGAGGCCGACCGCTGCGGGGTCGGCGCGCGGGTCGGGCACCGGAAGGTTTCGCTGGCGCGCCTCGGGCGCGCGAAGGTGTCACCCGCTCGACGAGGAGGACGCCGCTGCCGCCTCGCCCGCAGGAGGAACCCCGTTGCCGCACGATCCCGACCAGCCGCCGGCCACGACCCGCCGGCGCGTGCTCGCCGGTGGCGCCGTCGCCGCCGGGGGCGTGGTGGTGCCCGCCGTGTTGGCGCGGTCGGCGCTGGCCCAGTCCGCGCCGTCCACGACCGACCCTGTGAGCACGCCGAGCACCTCGTCGCCATCCGCCGGAGGGTCGATCTCCGCGACCACGACGGTCGTCGAGGGCGGCACCCCGCCGACGTCGGCCGCCGACCGCCCCGCCGGCGACGAGCAGGTCACCACGACCACCCGGCCGCCGCAGTCGATCGCCGAGTCGCCCCAGGACCGGGCCGTGGCCGCGCGGGCCCGCTCCCTCGGCCACGCCGGCCTGCGCGTCTACGACGCCATCCTCGACGGCGTCGAGCTGTCCGACGCCACGCTGGCCGTGGCCGTGCGCCTGTTCCGCACCCAGCACCTCGAGAGCGCCAACGCCTGGAGCGGCGCGGCCGGCCTGCCCGGCGACAACACGCCGAACGAGGCGCTGATGGCGCAGCTCCGGTCGCTGACCATCGGCGTGCGCGACGAGGCCGGCACCCTGCAGGCGCTGCTCCAGGTGGAGCAGACCATGGCGGCCAACATGCTGGCCCTGGTCGGGCAGTTCACCGCCGCGGCGCCCGCCGCCATGGCGGCCGGCCTGGCCAACAGCGCGGCCCGCCGGGCGGCGGTCTACGGCCACGCCCTCGGGCTCGACCTCGACGACTTCATCCCGCAGTTCCAGACCACCGACGGCGCCGTCGAGCCCCAGGAGCAGCCGTGAGCAGCCCTCGCGACGACATCCGGATCCCCTCCGCCGAGTCCACCGACGGCGGGCTGCACCGCCGCCGGTTCCTGCAGCTGAGCGCGCTGGCCGCCGTGACGGCCGCCGTCGCGGCCGCCTGCGGCGACAACCCCGCGGCCTCGGGGGTCGTGCCCCAGGTCGGGCAGCCCGGCACGCCGACCACCGCCCCGACGCCGCCCTTGAACGACGTGACGCTGCTGCGGACGGCCACGTCCATCGAGCTCCTCCTCCACGACGTGTACGGCCGGGCGATCGACGGCGGCCAGCTCGGCGACGAGGCGGCCACCGCCGCCCGCCGCTTCCGCGACCACCACCGCGCTCACGCCTCCCGCTTCCAGCAGGCCACCCGGGCCGCCGGCGGCGACGCCTTCGACGAGCCCAGCCCGCGGCTCACCGAGATCATCGTGCAGCCCGCCCTCGAGGAGGCCGAGGACGAGACCGACGTCCTCTCCCTGCTGCACCGCCTCGAGGAGCTGGCCGCCGACAGCTACCAGTCGTTCGTGGCGTCCTTCACCACGCCCGAGCTCCGCGTGCAGTCCATGGAGGTCGGGGCGGTGACCGCGCGCCAGGCCGCGGTGCTCGCCGTGCTCCTCCCCCACGGCAGCATCATCGCCGTGCCCGAGACCGCCGCCGAGGCCCCGGCGGACGGAGCCGCCACCACCACCACCACCACGATGGCGCCCGCCGAGGGCGAGGCGCCGCCGGATCCGGTGTACGCCGTGCCCGGCGCCTTCGGCTCGACCGCGACCGCGGTGGGGCCGAGCGCCTACGTCTGAGCCGGTCCGGCTGAGCTTCTCGCTCGCGGCCAGGTCGACGTCCTGGCCGCGAGGCGGCACACTGGGACGGTGACGGTGAGCCGGCCGGGTGGCCGCGGCTCGGCGGCGTCCTCCGGGGCGTCGACCGGGTCGAGGAAGGTCGGGACTCCGCAGGGCAAGGAGCTGGCGAGAGCCAGGACGGGGCGACCTGTCGGATCAGGGCAACAGAGAGCAGACCGCCGATGGGCCCGACCCGGGAGACCGGGGAGGGTCACAGGCAAGGGTGCAAGGGTGCGGTAAGAGCGCACCAGCGTCCGGAGCGATCCGGGCGGCTCGGCAACCCCCTCCTGGAGCAAGGCCAAGCGTGGGGCGACGGGGCGGCCCGTCCCGCACCCTTCGGGGTGCCGCCCCCAGGTGGGCCGCACAGATGGATGGTCACCCAGGCGGGCGCGAGCCCGCTGGACAGAATCCCGCCTACAGGTCGGCTCACCGTCACGCCCCTGGTCGGCCTGCGAAGCGGATGACCCGCGAGCGATCCCGTTCGTCCAAGACGGGTCGCAGGCCGGTTCGTACCCTCGTGCCATGGCCACCACGACGAAGGCAACGACGACCACGACCGTGTCGATCCACCCCGTCCTGCACTACCGGGATCCGGAGGAGGCGCTGCGCTTCCTCGTCGACGTGTTCGGCTTCCGCGAGCACGTCGTGCACCGCGCCCCGGACGGCAGCGTGCAGTACGTCGAGGTGGAGCTCGGCGGCGCGTACCTCGGCTTCGGCCCGACGTCGGCGGACGGCAGCCCGTTCGACCTGGGGCCGACCGCGGTCTACGTGGCCCTCGACGACCCCGACGCCCTGCACGCTCGCGCCGTGGCGGCCGGCGCCGAGATCGTCATGGGCCTCATCGATACCGACTACGGCTCGCGCGACTTCGCGGCACGCGACCCGGAGGGCAACGTCTGGTGCTTCGGCACCTACCGGCCCGGTCGGTGAACCGCCTCAGCGGCCGCGGCCGGTGCGGTCCTGGAGCTCGGAACACCTGTTCGCTGCAGGGTGCCTCCGGCGCCATCGCCGGGTCACGGCGTGGTGGTGTCGGCCTCACCCTGGAGGCGGAACCACCGGTAGCCGTAGCCCTCCAGCTTGATCTCGAGCCGACCGTCCACGAGCGCCTCGTCGGCCCGCCCGTCGAGCAGGTCGACGGCGCGCCGGCCCTCGCTGGGCAGGTCGGTCGGCAGCGCGAGGCGCAGCTCCACCGGTTCCGCGCCGAGGTTGTGCAGGGCCAGCACCTCTGAGCTCTCCCAACACGACCGGTGCGCGAGCACGGCCTCGTGACCGCTGTCGAGCAGCTCGGTGCGGCCCCAGCCGAGCTCGGGCGTCTCCCGCCGCCGCCGGATGACGCGTTCCATCCAGTTGAGGAGCGACTCGTGGTCGCGCCGCTGGTCGGCGACGTTGACGGCCAGCGGGCCGTAGGCGCCCTTCGGGATCGGGCGGCGCAGGCGCGACGGCCGCGCCCGGGAGAACCCGGCCGCCGGCTCGTCCGTCCACTGCATGGGCGTGCGGACGCTCATCCGGCCGTCGATCGCCAGGTTCTCGCCCATGCCGATCTCCTCGCCGTAGAAGAGCACGGGCGTGCCGGGCAGCGAGAACAGCAAGCTGTAGACCATCCGGAGGCGCTGTGCGTCCCCGCCCAGCATCGGCGGCAACCGACGCCGGAGCCCACGCCCGAACAGCTGCATGTCCTCGTCCGGCCCGAACGCGGCGAACACCTCGGCTCGCTCCTCGTCGCTCAGTTGGTCGAGGGTGAGCTCGTCGTGGTTGCGCGCGAACATCGCCCACTGGCAGTCCGACGGGATCTCGGGGCGCGCCCGGAGCGCGTCGGCCAACGGCTGGGCCTGCTGGCGGGCGAGCGCCAGGTACATGGCCTGCATCACGGGGAAGTCGAACAGCAGGTCGACCTCGTCGCCCTCGGCGTCGCCGAAGTAGGCCCGCAGCGGCTCGGGCGGGAGGTTCACCTCGCCGAGCAGCACCGCGTCACCGCGTCGGCGGGAGATGAACGCCCGCAGGTCCTTCAGGACGCCGTGGGGATCGAGGTCGACATCGCCCTTCACGCCGCCGGTCTCGATGAGGTAGGGCACCGCGTCGACGCGGAAGCCGTCCACGCCGAGCTCGAGCCAGAAGCCGGCGATCCTGGCGATCTCGTCGCGCACCTCCGCGTTGGCGATGTTGAGGTCGGGCTGGTGGCTGTAGAAGTGGTGCAGGTACCACTGGCCGGCTTTGTCGTCGAAGGTCCAGATGCTGTCTTCCGCATCGGGGAAGACCACACCGGTGCTGGGCTCGGCGGGCGGCTCGTCGCGCCACACGTAAAAGTCGCGCTGGGGTGACGATCGGCTGGCTCGCGCCGAGCGGAACCACGGGTGGCGGTTCGAGGTGTGGTTGACGACCAGATCCACGATGACCCGCATCCCACGGTCGCGGGCTGTCCGCAGGAAGACGACGAAGTCGCCGAGCGAGCCGAGCGAGGGATCGACGGCGTAGAAGTCGGTGATGTCGTAGCCGTCGTCGCGGTTGGGCGACGGGTAGAACGGCATGAGCCACAGGCAGCTGACGCCGATGCCCGCCAGGTAGTCGACGCGATCGGTGAGCCCGTCGAGGTCGCCGATGCCGTCGCCGTTGCGGTCGAGGAACATCTCGACGTCGAGGCAGTAGACGACGGCGTTCTTCCACCACAGGTCGCTGGTGCGGGCCCGGCTCACAGCTGCGGGAGTACCTTGTCGCCGAACGCTTCGATGAAGCGCTCCTGTTCCTGGCCTACGTGGTGCAGGAAGACGCCGGCCGGCTCCACCTCCTGCAGCTGCGCCAACCAGGCGGCGTGCTGGGCCAGATCGGCGGAGACGAGCACGCTCTCGCGCACGTCGTCGGGTCGCACGAACGTCGCCGCCGCGTCGAACTGCTCGGGGAGCTCCAGCTCCCACGCCAGGTTGGAGGCGAACACGTTGGAGCGCCACTGGTCGTGCGCGATCGCGAGCGCCGTGGCCTCGTCGGGCGCCCACGACAGGTGCACCTGCACGTACACGGGCTTGGCCCGGCCCCCACCCTCGCGGAAGGCCGCCACGACCTCGCGCAGCCGCGCCATCGGCTGGTTGATGGTGATGAGCCCGTCGGCCCACTCCCCCACCACACGAGCGGTGGCCGCGCTCACCGCCGCGCCGAACAGCGGCGGCGGCTGGGCCGGGAGGCTCCACAGGCGTGCTCGGTCGACCCGCACCAGGCCGTCGTGGTCGACTACGTCGCCGCGCAGCAGGGCGCGCATCACGGCCACGCACTCCAGCAGCCGTGCGTCGCGTGCCGCCTTGGTCGGCCACGGGTCGCCGGTGATGTGCTCGTTGACGGCCTCGCCGGAGCCCAGCGCCGCCCAGAAGCGACCGGGGAACATCTCGGCCAGCGTCGCGATGGCCTGCGCGGCCACTGCGGGGTGGTAGCGCTGCCCCGGCGCGCTCACCACGCCGAAGGGCAGCGACGTGCCGGCCAGCGCCGCGCCCAGCCACGCCCACGCGTGCCCGGAGTGGCCCTGGCGCACGCTCCACGGCGCGAAGTGGTCGCTGCACATCGCCGCCTGGAAGCCCGCGGCCTCGGCGGCCCGCACCGCGTCGAGGAGCGCGCTGGGAGCGAGCTGTTCGTGGGACGCGTGGTACCCGATGACCGCCATGCCGCAGACAGTCCCCGGTCTGGGGCCGCGACGAACGTCGTCGCGCCAGGTCGGGCCGCGTCAGGTCACGTTCGGGCCGGGTCAGCCGGGGGTGGCCCGGACGAGGAGGCGCCGGTCGAGGCCGGCCACATCGGCCGCACCGAGGAGCGCCATCGTGCGGCGCACGTCGGTGTCGAGCAGGGCCAGCACGTGGTCGACACCGGCTTCTCCGGCCGCGCCGAGCCCGTAGAGGTAGGCCCGTCCCGCCATGGCCGCCCTGGCGCCGCTGGCCACCGCCTTCACGATGTCGCTCCCCCGGCGCACGCCGCCGTCGCAGTACACCTCCACCCGGTCGCCCACGGCGTCGACCACGGGCGCCACGAGGTCGATCGGAGCCGGCGCGCCGTCGAGCTGCCGGCCGCCGTGGTTGGACAGCGCGATCGCGTCGACGCCCTCGTCGGCGGCCAGGCGGGCGTCCTCCACGGTCTGGATGCCCTTCAGCACGATCGGACCCGACCAGATCGACCGGAACCACTCCAGGTCGCGCCACGACAGGTCGGGGTCGAACTGCGAGTTGATGTAGTCGGACAGGACCACGGCGTCGGTCCCGTCACCGGCCGCCCGCCCGGTGACGTTGGCGAAGCGGATCGGCTCGCTCCGCACGAAGCGCCAGGTCCAGCCGGGGTGGAGCGCCCCGTCGACCAGCGTGTCCAGGCCGACCTTCGGCGGCAGCGTGAAGCCGCGCCGCACGTCGCGCTCGCGCCGGCCGAACACCGCCGTGTCGACGGTGACCACCAGCGCCTCGAAGCCGGACGCGGCGGCGCGAGCGACCATGTCGGCCACCAGCCCGCGATCGCGCCACACGTAGACCTGGAACCAGTTGCGCCCGCTCGGCGCGGCGGCAGCGACCTCTTCGATCGACCGGGTGGCCAGCGTCGACAGCGTGTAGGGCAGGCCGGCTCGGGCCGCGGCGCGGGCCACCGCCAGCTCGCCGGCCGGATCGGCGATGCGGGTGAAGCCCGTCGGCGCCAAGATCAGCGGCAGCGGCGCGGGACGACCGAGCAGCGTCGTGGCGGGCTCCACGCGGCCGACGCCGCGCAGCACACGCGGCGCGAAGCCGATGCGGGCGAACGCCTCGCTGTTGCCCGCCAGCGAGCGTTCGTCCTCCGCCCCGCCGTCGATGTAGTCGAACACGCCGCCGGGGAGGCGCCGCCGCGCCAGGCGGCGCAGGTCGCGCACGTTCGCCGCGGTGCGCAGCCGACGGGCGGTGGCGTCGAGCTCGAGGCGCCGGAAGCGCAGCACGGAGCGGAGGGTGTCGAGCATGCGCCTCAGCTACCACATCCCCTAGGGTCCGTGACCCCGCCACGGGGCGCGGCATCAAGGGGAGGGACTACGCGCATGGCAGGAGTGAGCGTCAAGCTCGGCGAGAGGATCGGGCCGCAGGAGCGGCGCATCGACCCGGACTGGGCGATGGCCTACGCGCTGGCCACCAACGACCCGAACCCGGCCTACCTGGAGGGCGGGGTGGTCCCGCCGGTGTTCACCGTCTCCGCGATCCTGCCCATGTACCTGGAGGCCAACCAGGCGATGACGCCGCCGGGGTCGGTCACCGGGGCCACCGGGGGCGTGCACGGCCAGCACGACCTCTACCTGCACAAGCCGCTCCAGCCGGGCTCCACCGTCCGCTTCTGGGCGGAGGGCTACAGCGCGTCGAACACCCCGGCCGGCGCCCGGGTGACCGTGCGGATCCAGCTCTTCGACGAGGCCGACGACCTCTGCGTCGAGCACTTCTGGACCACCATCCACATCAAGGGCACGTTGGAGCCGGCCGGGCCGCCCCTGGCCGAGCACGAGTTCCCGGCCGAGGCGCGCCAGAAGCCGCTCGGGTCGCTCACCCTGCCCATCACCGGCGACCAGACCTACCGCTACGCCGGCGCCTCCTACGACCACGCCATCATCCACATGGACGACGCGGCGGCGCAGCGCATCGGCATGCCCCGCAAGTTCCTCCAGGGCCTCTGCACCTTCGCGATGTGCAGTCAGGCCGTGGTCAAGTTCGGGGCCGGCGGCGATCCGCTCAAGCTGCGCCGCATGGCGGTGCGCTTCTCCGCGCCCGTGTTCACCCGCGAGGAGCTGGTGATCGACACCTTCGACGGCGGTCGGGCGGAGAACGGCCGCCGCGTCGTCGTCTTCGAGGCCAACTCCGCCGGTCGCACCAACATCAAGCACGGGTGGGCCGAGCTCGACGATTGACGGCGTGGAGGCCAGCGTGGACGGCGGCGCGCCCGGCCGGCGCGCCGTGACCCCCCGGCCCGCCGGTACGCTGCCCGCCCGTGGCCATGGAGCTCGGACTCGACGACCGAACCGCGCTCGTCACGGGCGGCAGCGCCGGGCTGGGCCTGGCCATCGCCCGGACGCTGGCATCGCACGGCGCGCGCGTCGCCATGGTGGCTCGCGACGGCGAACGCCTCGGCCGTGCGGTGGCGGCGCTCCGCGCCGAGCACGGTGACCGGGCCGTCGGCATCACCGCCGACGTCACCGCGCCTGACGACGTCGCGCGCGCCGTCGACGAAGCCGCGTCGGCCCTGGGCCCGGTGCAGATC
>Ga0182742_1001606_pt1 | contig 28003 bp, 29 predicted proteins | sample eDN5th37CBELigMG_FD_128880 | JGI IMG/M metagenome (GOLD analysis project Ga0182742, IMG submission 128880) | Enriched Miracle-Growth compost microbial communities from Emeryville, California, USA - eDNA 5th pass 37_C BE-Lig MG (version 2)... ...
ATAAGAATGTAGGCTAGCTTTTTAGAAGCTAGCCTTTCCTTGATTACAAGGAGGATCAAAAATGGAGATCAATATATTAGCAGGTGGTCCACTAGAGCATATCCCTTCTCTTCACTCATTCAGTGGAGAGTGGGTTGGTGTGGATCGTGGAGTCCTAACACTAATAAAAGAAGGAATCTTTGTGGATAAAGCCTTTGGTGATTTTGATTCTGTGATGGAAGAAGAACTTGCGTTTATAAAAAAACATGTGGATGAATTACAAACGTTTCCACCAGAAAAAGATGAAACAGATATGGAACTTGCGATATCATGGGCGATAAAGCAAAGGCCGGAAAAAATTCGAATCTTTGGGGCTACGGGTGGAAGGCTGGATCATTTTTTTGCTAATATTCAGTTGCTTTTCAAACCGATGGCTTTTCATAATAGAGTCCCGATTGAGATCATTGACCGTCAAAATATCATTTCATTAATCCAAGCAGGTACACATATAATAGAGAGAAATGATGAGTACAAATATATTTCTTTTATTCCTTTTCATGGCGAAGTGAAGGGATTAACCCTTATTGGTTTTAAGTATCCATTAACGCTTCGACATATTCCGATTCATTCCACTCTATGTATTAGCAATGAACTAATTTCTGATATTGGTACTATATCTTTTTCGGAAGGCATATTAATGGTGATAAGGAGTCGCGATTAAACTTCCTTATATTGAGTACTTATCTTTATATTTTGAATATGATAATGAGAGTTCTGAAACTTGTTCATGCGTGAGATGGTGAGGAGGGACATTATGAGATTTTACACGATTAAATTGCCGAAATTCTTAGGCGGCATTGTCCGCGCGATGCTGGGTACGTTTAAAAAGGGCTAAACCAAGGTGGTATGTGTAACACGTTTTCAAGAAAGACAACCTTAAAAAACCAATGTACACCGATGTATAGGAATCACATCGGTGTATTTTTTTGTTCATAATTAAAAGTCTATTTCTAAAGTTTAATGGGAAGGCTAGTTTTAAAAGGAAATGAAAAAGAGCATCCAAATGGATACTCTTTACACATTATACGCGTTCAACTTTACCTGATTTAAGTGCTCTTGCAGAAACCCAAACACGCTTTGGCTTTCCGTCTACAAGAATACGTACCTTTTGAAGGTTAGCACCCCAAGTACGCTTGTTAGCGTTCATAGCATGAGAACGTGCGTTACCTGAACGAGTTCCTTTACCAGTTACAACACATTTACGTGGCATATACATTTCCCTCCTTACTATCAAAGGTGAAGCATTATTTGTTCATCTTTAAAATGCAATGTAAAATTGCTTTCAAGTTTTATTTAATGTGAAAATAGCGGATTGTCCGTTTTTCAAGCATTAAAAGATACTTTAATAATTTATCATACAACCATTAGGAATGCAACAGTTGTAACAAAAGGTTTCAAGAAAATTTCCTTGACATAGATAAAATCTTAGGGCTCTATTATAAGTGCGGGGAATATGACTTTTAAATTTGATGTCCTTATAGTAAAATGACTGTAGTTAAGGAGCAAATTCCAAAGGGGGAAGCATTTATGTCCATCGAACTGAAAACAAATTTCGGACAAATTGATATCTCAAATGAAGTAATTGCAACAATCGCTGGAGGAGCAGCTGTTGATTGCTACGGTATAGTAGGAATGGCTTCAAAACATCAACTAAAAGATGGCCTTACGGAAATATTAAGAAGAGAGAATTTTACTAGAGGTGTAATTGTTCGTCAGGAAAATGATGAAGTACATATTGATATGTATATAATTGTTAGCTATGGTACAAAAATTTCTGAGATTGCACATAATGTACAATCAAAAGTGAAATATACCTTAGACAAAACAGTTGGCCTTGCCGTTGACTCAGTTAATATTTACGTTCAAGGTGTTCGCGTCACGAACCCGTAAGTAAAATGCGTTGCCCGAAGAAGCTTAGGCTTCCTTGGGCAGTGCGTTCGTAGTGACGAACATTAGTGAGGAGGAAAGACTTGTGTCAATTAAATCTTTAGATGGAAAACGTTTCGCTGAAATGGTGTTACAAGGAGCGAATCACTTGTCCTCTAATGGAAAATATGTGGATGCACTGAACGTGTTTCCCGTTCCAGATGGTGATACTGGAACAAATATGAACTTATCAATGACTTCTGGAGCAAAAGAAGTTAGAAATAATGTTCAAGACCATATTGGAAAGGTTGGTATTGCGCTTTCCAAAGGATTGCTGATGGGTGCAAGAGGAAACTCAGGCGTTATTTTATCTCAGCTTTTCCGAGGCTTTTCAAAAGCAATCGAAACAAAAGCTAGCATCAATGCATTTGAATTTGCCGCTTCTCTTGATGCAGGAGTGATTACTGCTTATAAAGCGGTGATGAAGCCTGTCGAAGGAACTATATTAACGGTTGCAAAAGACTCTGCGAAGCAAGCAGTTGAAGCAGCGAAAAAATCAGATGATATCGTTACAATTATGGAGGCAGTCGTTGCAGAAGCAAAGGCATCCTTAAAGCGTACACCTGATCTTCTACCGGTTTTAAAGGAAGTAGGAGTGGTTGATAGTGGCGGTCAAGGACTTGTGTTTGTGTATGAAGGCTTCCTAGCGGTACTAAAGGGAGAAAAATTACCTGAAGGTCCTACACTAGCATCCTCAATGGATGACCTAGTCAATGCAGAACATCACAAGAGTGTACAAAGCCATATGAACACGGAAGACATCGAGTTTGGCTATTGTACAGAATTTATGGTCAAGTTGGACGAAGAGAAACTTCACTCTAAACCATTTAGCGAGCAAACCTTCCGTCAAGATTTAAGTCAGCACGGTGATTCACTATTGGTAATATCTGATGACCAGCTTGTCAAAGTACATATTCATGCAGAGTATCCAGGAAATGTGCTAACGTATGCACAAACCTATGGAAGCTTAGTGAACCTTAAAATAGAAAATATGCGTGAGCAGCATACGAATTTGTTGTCCGATTCCAATGAGAAAGCAAGTGCTCCTGCAAAGCCGAAGGAAAAGCTAGAGTACGGGATTGTAACCGTTTCAATGGGTTCAGGAATTGCAGAATTGTTTAAGAGTATCGGTGCACATGCAGTTATAGAGGGTGGACAAACGATGAATCCAAGTACGGAGGATATCGTTAAGGCCATTAAAGAAGTGAATGCAAAAAAAGTAATTATTTTACCTAACAACAAAAACATTATCATGGCCGCTGAACAAGCAGCAGAAGTAACTGAAGAAGATGCGATTGTTATCCCTTCTAAAACTGTACCACAAGGAATGTCTGCTTTACTCGCCTTTAACCCAGGTGCAGACCTAGAAGGCAATAAAGCGGGCATGACGGAAGCTCTACAAAATGTTAAAACAGGTCAAATTACTTATGCTGTGCGTGACACAAGTATCGATGGCCTTGAGATTGAAAAAGATGATTTCATGGGAATTGCCGAGGGGAAAATAGTTGTAAAGGATAAAGACAAAGTGGTCTCTGCAACGAAACTCCTAGATCAGCTTCTTGATGAAGACTCGGAGATTTTGACAATCTTAAAAGGTGAAGATGCAACAGACACGGATGTAGATGCGATAGTCGAGTTTGTAGAAGCAAATTACGGCGATGTTGAAATCGAGATTCATGATGGAAAACAACCGTTATATGCATTCATTTTCTCAGTTGAATAATATTTATGGAAGCATGGCTCAAAGCTGTGCTTCCTTTCATTTGAAAAAATCCACTTTGTATATAGTGGAAATAGAAGAAACTACAATGTTTTTTTCATACAATATTGTATAATACAATGTGGGAAACCGTTAAAAGTAAAATAGAATATTCTCCACAAGGGGGAAAAGTGATGAAGTACAAAAGTGTTTTTGATATTATAGGCCCTGTAATGATTGGTCCTTCCAGCTCACATACAGCAGGGGCTGCAAGAATTGGAAGAGTAGCAAGAAGCCTTTTTGGGCGTGAACCAAAGTGGGCAAAGATTTCCCTTTACGGCTCTTTTGCCCAAACATATAAGGGACATGGAACAGATGTAGCGATTATTGGCGGACTATTAGACTTTGATACATTTGATGAACGAATTATTGGGTCCATTGCTATTGCACAATCAAACGGAATGGAAATCACATTTATTGAGGAAGAAGCGATTCCCGATCATCCGAATACAGCTAAAGTAGTCATTGGTGACGATCAAGGAGAGTTAGAGTTAGTAGGCATCTCCATTGGCGGTGGCAAAATCGAAATCACAGAGTTAAATGGTTTTGAGCTAAGGTTATCAGGTCATCACCCGGCGATTTTAGTCGTTCATAATGACCGTTTTGGTGCGATTGCTAGTGTTTCTAATATACTAGCTTCACACGAACTAAATATCGGACATATGGAAGTTTCAAGGAAAGAAAAAGGAATGCTTGCGTTAATGACGATTGAAGTGGATCAGAATATTGACGACTCAGTTATTAAAGAATTAGAAGCTCTTGATCATGTGGTAAAAGTTGCTAAAATCGTGGAATAGCAAAGGGTTTTTATGGTAGCGCTTTCAAAAATAGGTTACTAGAATACAGGGAGAGTGTACATCATGTTTCGCAATGTCGCAGAGCTAGTTGAGCTCGCTAGTACACAAAATAAAAAAATATCAGAGATTATGATTGAGCAAGAAATGGAAGTTACCGGTCGGACACGAGAACAAATCCTGAAGCAGATGGATGTGAATTTGACCGTGATGGAGCAAGCGGTTGAACGTGGCCTAAATGGGGTAAAATCCCACTCGGGTCTCACTGGTGGAGATGCCGTGCTCCTTCAAAAATATATTCAGTCAGGAAAGTCATTATGTGGAGACACGATCCTTGATGCCGTCTCGAAGGCTGTTGCTACAAACGAAGTGAATGCGGCAATGGGGACGATTTGTGCAACCCCTACAGCAGGATCAGCTGGTGTGGTTCCTGGAACCTTATTTGCCGTAAGAGGTAAACTGCAACCTACAAGAGAACAGATGATAGCCTTTTTATTTACATCGGGAGCATTTGGATTTGTTGTTGCCAACAATGCTTCGATCTCTGGGGCTGCTGGAGGCTGTCAAGCAGAGGTTGGGTCTGCAGCTGGAATGGCTGCAGCTGCTATTGTAGAAATGGCTGGTGGAACTCCTGCTCAATGTGCAGAAGCTATGGCGATCACATTAAAAAATATGTTAGGATTAGTGTGTGACCCCGTTGCGGGTTTAGTAGAAGTCCCTTGTGTAAAACGTAACGCAATGGGAGCTGCAAACGCAATGGTGGCAGCGGATATGGCATTAGCAGGAATCACTAGTCGAATTCCATGTGATGAAGTAATTGATGCGATGTATAAAATCGGTCAAACGATGCCTACCGCACTTAAAGAAACGGCGCAGGGAGGGTTGGCGGCAACTCCGACAGGTCGCAGACTGGAAGCGAAAATTTTCGGAATACCGCATGTTCATGGAGAACAACAACAGTAATTTAAAGCAATCCGTAACAGCTGTAAAAGGGATCGGTGCTGAGACAGCACAAAGTCTAGCTGAAATGAGAATAGTGACTATAGAAGATTTACTTGAATATTTTCCATATCGTTATGAAGATTATCGCCTTCGCGACTTAACGGAAGTGAAACATGACGAGAGGATTACCGTAGAAGGGAAGGTTCATAGTGAGCCTTCTCTTATGTATTATGGAAAAAAGCGGTCAAGACTAACCATCCGTTTGTTAGTAGAAAGATATTTAATTCAAGTGGTATTTTTTAATCAGGCTTATTTAAAAAATAAGTTTCAAGTAAATGAAATGGTTACCGTCACCGGAAAATGGGATCAGCATCGTCAAATGATTACAGCCTCTCAAGCAAAAATGGGTTCAAATGAATCAGAAAAAAAGTTTGTTCCCGTTTATAGTGTGAAAGGAGATGTGACGGTTAAAGGTCTTAGGAGATTTATTAATCTAGCATTCTCCCAGTATGGAAAGGATATTACAGAGACCCTTCCAGAAAAAATGATAAGCAAATATAAGTTGGGAAATCGGAAGGAATCCTTGCTTTCCATGCACAATCCACTAAACGAAGAAGATGTTAAGAAAGCTCGTCGAAGATTTGTGTATGAAGAATTTTTACATTTTCAGTTAAAGATGCAAGCGTTACGAAAGTTTGAAAGGGAGAATTCTAAGGGACTTTCTCAAAACTATGACTTAGTTAAGGTAAAGGAATTCATTGATCATCTACCATTTCCGCTTACTAATGCGCAGAAGCGAGTGGTAAACGAGGTATTGAAGGATCTGAAATCTCCATACCGGATGAATCGTTTGCTGCAAGGAGATGTAGGTTCTGGAAAAACAGTTGTTGCTGCTATTGCTCTCTTTTCTAGTTATACAGCCGGATATCAAGGAGCTTTAATGGTGCCAACAGAAATATTAGCAGAACAACATGCGGAATCGTTAAAGGGACTACTTGAACCTGTTGGATTATCAGTCGAGCTGTTAACAAGTTCGGTAAAGGGAAAAAGGCGTCGAGAAGTGTTAGAACGATTAAAAAATGATGAAATTCATATATTAATTGGGACACACGCATTAATTCAAGATGAAGTTGTATTTTCCAAACTTGGCCTTGTTATTACTGATGAACAGCATCGATTCGGTGTGGAGCAAAGAAGGGTTTTACGTGAAAAAGGAGAGAACCCGGATGTGCTCTTTATGACAGCGACTCCCATTCCTCGTACACTCGCGATTACAGTTTTCGGGGAAATGGATGTGTCAATCATTGATGAAATGCCTGCTGGCCGTAAAGCGATTGAAACGTATTGGGCAAAGGCAGATATGCTTGATCGTGTTCTTTCCTTTATGGAAAAAGAGCTTGCAAAAGGACGACAGGCATATGTGATTTGTCCACTCATTGAAGAGTCGGACAAGCTTGATGTACAAAATGCAATTGATGTTCATGTTGCCTTACAAACATATTTTCACAATCGGTATCAAGTTGGTTTGATGCATGGAAGACTTAGCTCTGATGAGAAAGATGAAGTGATGAAGGCATTTAGTTCAAATGAAAATCAAGTACTTGTTTCTACTACGGTTGTAGAAGTGGGAGTAAATGTTCCAAATGCGACGATGATGGTCATCTATGATGCAGAAAGATTTGGCTTGGCACAGCTTCACCAGCTACGGGGACGAGTGGGAAGAGGAAGCGAACAATCCTATTGTGTCCTTCTGGCCGATCCAAAAACAGAGGTTGGGAAAGAGCGAATGAAAATAATGACCGAAACAAATGATGGCTTCGTAGTCAGTGAGAAAGATCTTGAGCTTCGAGGACCTGGAGATTTCTTTGGTCGAAAGCAAAGTGGCCTTCCTGAGTTTAAGGTAGCTGATATGGTTCATGATTACCGGGCGTTAGAAACCGCTCGAAACGACGCAATGGTCCTAATAGAATCTGAAGAATTTTGGAACGGTGATGAATATGCGAAGTTGCGTTCAAAGCTTGCAGATTCTGGTGTCTTAGAAAATGAAAAACTAGATTGATAAAATAGCGGAAGTACCTTGATCAAAAAGTAGATTGCCCAAAAAAGTTTGTTGCAATCTGCTTTTTAGTTTTATATACTACTATTAGTACCTAGTCTTAATACTTCGGACGGTGTTTTACATATGAGAAAAAGTAAAAAAGAACGTCAACGACTTTTAATAGAAACAATAAAAGAAAACCCGTTTATTACCGATGAGGAGCTTGCTGACCAATTTACGGTTAGCGTACAAACCATCCGGTTAGACCGGTTAGAGTTATCGATTCCTGAGCTACGGGAAAGAATAAAGAATGTCGCTGAAAAGCGGTTCGACGATGAAGTACGTTCTTTACCAATTGATGAAGTGATTGGTGAAATTATTGATATTGAGCTTGACCAAACGGCTATTTCTATTTTTGATGTCAAGCATGAACATGTGTTTAAGAGAAACCAAATCGCAAGGGGTCACCACGTTTTTGCTCAGGCTAATTCATTAGCGGTTGCAGTGATCAATGATGAATTGGCTTTAACGGCAAAGGCAAATATTCAATTTACCAGATCAGTTAAGGAAAATGAACGAGTTATTGCAAAAGCAAAAGTGTTACGAATTGATGAAGAAAAAGGTAGAACTCTTGTGGAAGTAAAAAGTTTTGTGAATAATGAACTAGTATTTACTGGTGAATTTGAAATGTACCGGTATAAAAAATGATATAAGGAATGAATAACAATGAAATTGGCCCTTGATGCAATGGGAGGCGACCATGCTCCAAAAGAGATCGTTCTAGGAGCGATGAAGGCCGTTCAAGCTTTTGATGATTTACATATATGTTTAGTTGGTGATGAAGCGAAAATTAAGGAGCATCTCACAACTCACGAAAGAATATCGATTTTACATACGGAAGAGGTCATTTTAGGCACGGATGAGCCTGTCAAAGCGGTAAGACGAAAGAAAGATTCATCCATGGTTCTAGCTGCAAAGTTGGTTGCTGACGGAGAGGCTGATGGATGTATTTCTGCAGGTAATACAGGGGCATTAATGGCGACTGGTTTGTTCGTAGTAGGTCGTATTGAAGGGATTGAAAGACCAGCCTTAGCACCAACCCTACCGACGATTGGTGGGGAAGGGTTTCTATTGCTTGATGTTGGTGCAAATGTTGACTCAAAGCCTGAACACTTATTGCAAAATGCCATCATGGGTTCCATCTATGCTGAAAACGTAAGAGGGGTAAAGAATCCAAGAGTGGGGCTTTTGAATATTGGAACAGAAGAGAAAAAAGGAAATGAGCTATCCAAGCTTGCTTTTGATCTTCTAAAAGAAGCGCCTGTTAACTTTATTGGAAACGTGGAAGCAAGGGATTTGCTTGATGGGGTGGCAGATGTTGTGGTCACCGATGGATTCACTGGCAATATGGTATTAAAGACGATTGAAGGAACGGCTTTATCTGTATTTAAAATGCTAAAGACAACGCTGTATAGCTCTTTGAAGACGAAGCTAGCAGCGGCTGTTTTAAAGCCAGACCTTATGCAATTAAAAGCAAAGATGGATTATTCAGAGTATGGTGGTGCGGGATTGTTCGGACTAAAGGCACCCGTTATTAAAGCTCATGGATCATCTGATGCAAACTCCGTTTACAATGCAATTAGACAAACGAGGGATATGGTCGAAAAGAAGGTTGCGCCTACGATTAAAGACGCGATATTAAAATACACAGAAGCAAGAGAGGAGTAACTATGGGTAAATTAGCGATTATCTTTCCTGGACAAGGATCACAAACAGTTGGAATGGGAAAAGCCTTTGCAGAGACAAATGTGGAAGTTCAATCTGTTTTTGAACAAGCGGACAAAAAATTAGGATTTTCTCTATCCAATCTTATTTTTGAAGGCCCACAAGAGGAGCTAACGAAAACTACGAACACTCAACCTGCGCTCTTAACTACATCGATTGCGCTGTTTGAGCAATTCAAGAAAGCTGAGATAAAAGCAGACTATATGGCTGGTCACAGCTTAGGTGAATACACAGCTTTGGTAGCTGCTGGAGCGATTGGTTTTGAGGATGGAGTGTATGCGGTTCGTAGACGTGGTGAGTTTATGGAAGAAGCTGTTCCTAATCGAGAAGGAGCGATGGCTGCAGTATTAGGCCTAGAACGCGATACTTTGGCAGAAGCGGTAGAAAAAGCAGCGGCTGAAGGAGACGTAGTAGGCCTTGCGAATATGAATTGTCCTGGCCAAATTGTCATTTCAGGCTCAAGAAAAGGAGTGGAACTTGCTTCCCAGCTTGCAAAGGAAGCAGGAGCAAAACGAGTTCTTCCACTTGAAGTTAGTGGACCATTTCATTCACAGTTAATGAAGCCAGCATCTGGTCGTTTGGGAGAAGTGTTGGATGAAATTTCAATTAGTGAAGCGGCTGTTCCTGTTATCGCCAATGTGAACGCACAAGAAATGACAGGTGCTGAGGAAATTAAGGAGCGGTTGCTTGAGCAGCTATACTCTCCTGTATTATGGGAAGATAGCGTGAGACATATGATTGAACTTGGTGTAGATACTTTTGTTGAAATCGGTCCTGGAAAAGTATTATCTGGTTTAGTAAAGAAAGTGGATCGTTCCGTTCAAACTTATTCCATTTCAGACGAAGAAACACTACTAGCAACAATTCATGCATTAAAGGAGAGAACCGTATGAAACTTTTAGGGAAAGTGGCACTTGTTACAGGTGCTTCACGTGGAATAGGAAGAGACATTGCTATTGAACTAGCAAAAGCGGGAGCCAATGTAGCGGTTAACTACGCTGGAAGTGAAGCTCATGCAAATGAAGTGGTTCAAGAAATTCAAAGTCTTGGAAGAGAAGCATTTGCCGTTCAATGCGATGTTGCTAATGGAGACTCCGTGGCAGAGATGGTTAAGCAAACGATAGAACGTTGGGGAAGCCTAGATATCCTTGTCAATAATGCAGGTATCACAAGAGATAACTTGATTATGCGTATGAAGGAAGACGAATGGGACGATGTTATTAATACCAACCTTAAAGGTGTGTTCCTTTGTACAAAGGCCGTTACTCGCCAAATGATGAAGCAGAAGAGTGGAAGAGTTATTAATATTTCTTCCGTTGTTGGTGAAAGCGGGAACGCTGGTCAAGCCAATTATGTGGCAGCAAAGGCTGGAGTAATTGGTTTAACGAAGACGACAGCTAAGGAACTTGCTCCTCGTGGGATCACGGTTAATGCAGTTGCACCTGGTTTTATTACGACTGATATGACAGATAAGTTAACTGATGAGATTAAAGAGGGAATGTTAAAGATGATTCCACTAGCTAAATTTGGCGAACCGAAAGATATTGCCAATGCAGTTACGTTTTTAGCATCTGATGACAGCCGCTACATTACAGGACAAACCATCCATGTAAACGGCGGAATGGTCATGTAATCAAAATTCAACATTTATTAATTGTCGGAAATACACTATAATGTCCCTTGAGGGGAGGTGAAACGCATGGCAGATGTATTAGAGCGCGTAACGAAGATTATCGTTGACAGACTTGGAGTAGAAGAAAATCAAGTGACTCTTGAAGCTTCTTTCAAGGATGATCTTGGTGCTGATTCCCTTGACGTAGTAGAACTAGTTATGGAATTAGAAGACGAGTTTGATATGGAAATCTCTGACGATGATGCTGAAAAGATTTCTACAGTGGGTGACGCTGTGAATTACATAAAAAGTACTCAATAATCGTTAGAATTTATGAAAAAGCTCCGCAGCTATGCGGGGCTTTCTTCATGATGATTAGAAAGTATAAAAATTTGATTAAAAACCTTCAATCTTCCTTTGCGTTTTTAAGAACTTTTACGTAAACTTGATATGGTATGTAAACTATTAGCAAGGTGGAGGCAAAATGAGCAAGTACGGAAAAGAAAGAGAGAAACGTAGCTTTCGCTCTTATGATAAATTATTTAAAGAATTTCAAGCAGAACAAGGAATTACCTTTACAGATGAGAAGCTATTAAAGCAAGCATTTACCCATTCATCATATGTGAATGAGCATCGTAGAAAGCCCTATGAAGATAATGAGAGGCTTGAATTTTTAGGAGACGCTGTATTAGAATTAACCGTTTCACAATTCCTTTACAAGAAATACCCGATGATGAGCGAAGGGGAGTTGACGAAGCTGCGTGCAGCCGTTGTTTGTGAGCCCTCTTTAGTAAGGTTTGCAAACGAACTTTCTTTTGGGAAACTAGTGCTTCTAGGAAAAGGGGAAGAAATGACAGGAGGCCGTGAGCGTCCAGCCCTGTTAGCGGATGTGTTTGAAGCATTTATTGGTGCTCTCTTTTTGGATAAAGGAATTGAAACTGTGATTGGATTTTTAGAAAAAGTGGTATTTCCTAAAATTAACGAAGGTGCTTTTTCTCATGTGATGGATTTTAAAAGTCAGCTGCAAGAGCTTGTACAAAGAGATGGAATTGGTACAATCGAATACAAAATTTTACTAGAGCGAGGACCGGCCCATAACAGGGAGTTTGTCTCAAAGGTTTGTTTAAACAACGAAGAGCTTGGACAAGGTACAGGGAGATCAAAGAAAGAAGCAGAGCAGCATGCTGCACAAATGGCTTTAGAAAAGATCAAATCGCACCTTAATGGAGCAAAAGAACAGCTAGAAGAAAAACAACAGGAGTAGAGATAAAGGGGGAAAAGCTGTGTATCTCAAACGTTTGGATGTAGTCGGATTCAAGTCGTTTGCTGAGAGAATTGGGGTCGATTTTGTCCCGGGTGTCACAGCAGTGGTTGGTCCAAATGGAAGTGGAAAAAGTAATATCACCGATGCGATTCGTTGGGTGTTAGGAGAGCAGTCAGCGAAATCGCTTCGTGGCTCAAAGATGGAAGATATCATCTTTGCTGGTAGTGATTCGCGAAAAGCATTGAATTTTGCTGAAGTAACGTTGACGTTGGATAACGAAGATCAAGCATTGCCGATTGAATACAATGAGGTAAGTGTTACAAGACGTGTGTATCGCTCTGGAGATAGTGAATTTCAAATCAATAAGCAAACATGCAGGCTAAAAGATATCGTTGATTTGTTTATGGACTCTGGATTAGGGAGAGAAGCGTTTTCGATCATTAGCCAAGGAAAAGTAGAAGAAATATTAAACAGCAAGGCCGAAGAACGAAGAACGATCTTTGAAGAGGCTGCTGGTGTTCTAAAATACAAAAATCGTAAAAAGAAAGCAGAGTCAAAGCTAACAGAAACCCAAGATAACTTAAATCGTGTGAGTGATATCTTGCATGAATTAGAAACGCAAGTAGAGCCACTTAAAATTCAAGCGTCGATTGCAAAGGATTTTCTTCAGCAAAAAGAAGAGCTTGAAAAGATAGAAGTTGCGGTAACGGTCCACGAAATTGAGGAGCTTCATGAAAAGTGGGAAAAGCTAACTAGACAGATTGAACAGCATAAAGAAGACGAAATAAAGCTGTCTACCGTTCTTCAATCAAAGGAAGCTAAGATTGTTGAAATGAGAGATCATATGGCTGCCCTCGATGAATCGATAACCGATTTACAGGACGTTCTACTGCGTGTAAGTGAGGAACTTGAAAAGGTTGAAGGCAGAAAAGAGGTTCTAAAAGAGAGAAAGAAAAATGCTACTCAAAACAAAGAGCAGCTGAGAAAAGGCATCGAGGAAGTTTCTCTTAAAATTCAAGAGTTAACCTCGCTTCAACTGGAGCAAGAGGAAAGCTATCAGCGTATGAATGATGAGGTATTATCTACTAAAAAACTGCTAAAAGAAAAGCAGGAAGTTCTCGCTTCGTTTAGTGAGAATATGGAAGAGAGAATCGAGTCATTAAAAAGTGATTATATTGAAATTCTAAACAAACAAGCATCAAGTAAAAACGAACTTCAAAACACAGAAAAGCAGCTTGGACAGCAAGGTGTAAAAAACACAAGATTAGAAGCTGATAACGAAAAATATCTTCAAGAAAGACAGGGAATCTCCGCCCGTAAGCAGGAAATTGAAGCTGGTATTGCTAGTGTTCAAAATAATCTTGAAGAACAGGTACATGTATTTAGAGAAGAGCAGAAAAAGCTTGAGAACTTGAAGAATAAGTACCAAAAGCAAGAAACACAGCTTTATCAAGCGTATCAATTTTTACAAAAAGCAAAGTCTAGAAAAGATATGCTAGAAGAGATGGAAGATGACTATTCTGGTTTTTTTCAAGGAGTAAAGGAAGTATTAAAGGCTAGAGATGGCAAGCTTTCTGGGATTGAAGGGGCTGTCGCTGAGCTTATCCAAGTTCCGAAATCGTATGAAGTGGCGATTGAGACTGCTTTAGGTGCTGCGATGCAGCATGTTGTCGTTGCGAATGAGGAGAACGGAAGAAAAGCGATTCTCTATTTAAAGCAAAACTCTTTTGGACGAGCAACTTTTCTGCCTCTTAGTGTCATTAGAGGGAAGAGTCTTTCAAGTAATCAGCTTCAATCACTAAAAGGACATTCGTCATATGTGGGCGTAGCAAAGGATTTAATTGGGTTTGATCAAAAATATGAAGAAATATTTTCAAATCTTTTAGGCACGGTAGTTATTACGAAAGACTTAAAGGGTGCCAACGAACTTGCAAAGCTTTTACAATATCGATGTCGATTTGTTACAACTGATGGGGATATCGTAAACCCTGGTGGTTCGATGTCTGGTGGTGCAGTAAAGGCCAATACATCATCGCTATTGAGCCGTAAAGGTGAGCTTGAAGAGTTAAAAGGTAAACTAGTGGGAATGGAAGGTCAAACGGATGAGTTAGAAGCTCAGGTGAAGGAGCTTAAATCTTCTATTACAGTCCAAGAGCAAAAGCTTGAGGATATCCGAAAGCAGGGGGAAGATCTTCGCCTTCTCGAGCAATCAAAAAAAGGTGACCTCAGAGAAATTGAGCTTGAAGAAAAAAATATCAATGAAAAGCTAAAAATCTATGATCTCGACATGTCTCAATTTTTACAAGACCAAACGCAGTTGTCTTCACGTAAAGTGGAGTTAACGGAATTGCTATCAACGTATGCAAAGGAACTAACTGAACTTGATAGGCAAATTCAAGAACTATCAGAAAAGAAATCTTTCCAAAATAGTTCAAAAGAATCAGTGGCCAATGAAATAGGGGAACTGAAGGTAAAGCTCGCAGCACTAATGGAGCAGCATCATGGGTTGTTCGAAAAGCTTGAAGCGACAAGAGCATCTCTATTAGAATATTCGAAGCGACATGAAACGTATGAAGAGGATCTAACCTTGTTATCAACGGAGATGAACTCTAGTAGTTCAGGGGAACAGTTGTTGGAACAAGAGGCTTCCAAAAAACTACAAGATAAAAATGAAACCATCTCTATGATATCCCAACGACGTGAAGAACGTTTGAAGCTTCACAGTACCTTGGAAGATTCTGAGCTTGAATTAAGAGAGCTATTAAGACAGCATAAGGGGTTAACTCTTGCGCTTAAGGATGAAGAAGTAAAGCTAGGTCGTCTCGATGTGGAGTTAGAAAATAGACTTTCTCATCTCCGAGAAGAGTACCTGCTGTCATTTGAAGCGGCGAAAGAGGAGTATCCTCTTGTTTTACCGGTTGAGGAGGCTCGTAAAAAAGTAAAGCTGATTCGTCTTGCAATCGAAGAGCTCGGAGTAGTAAACATTGGTGCGATTGAAGAGTATGAGCGTGTCTCCGAACGTTACGAATTCTTACTCGAGCAGAAAAATGATCTGCAGGAAGCAAAAGATACATTATTCCAAGTCATCGATGAAATGGACGAAGAAATGAAGAAGCGATTTGAGCAAACCTTCTACGGAATTCGTTCACATTTTGAGTTTGTTTTCCAAGCACTGTTTGGCGGTGGAAGAGCAGACTTGAAGTTAACGAACCCAGAGGACTTATTAAATACAGGCGTTGAAATCGTTGCACAACCACCAGGGAAAAAGCTGCAGAATTTAGGTCTTTTATCCGGTGGGGAGCGATCTCTTACAGCCATTGCTCTATTGTTCTCCATTTTAAAGGTTAGACCTGTACCATTTTGTATTCTCGACGAAGTAGAAGCTGCGTTAGATGAAGCCAATGTGTATCGTTTTAGTCAATATTTAAAACGATACAGTGCTGAAACGCAGTTTATCGTTATTACGCACCGAAAAGGCACAATGGAAGAAGCGGATGTGCTTTACGGGGTAACGATGCAGGAGTCGGGGGTTTCAAAGCTTGTTTCTGTTAGATTGGAAGAAACAAAAGAATTGATTGAAACGTAAAGGACGTGTGAGTTTTGAGTTTTTTTAAAAAGCTAAAAGAAAAAATTACAAAGCAAACGGATGCAGTAACTGAAAAGTTTAAGGATGGCTTAACGAAAACAAGAGACAATTTTTCAGGGAAAGTTAATGATCTTGTTGCACGCTATCGGAAAGTCGACGAAGACTTTTTCGAGGAGCTTGAAGAGATCCTAATCGGCGCTGATGTAGGTTTTGATACCGTTATGGAACTCATCGATGAGCTAAAAATGGAAGTTAAGCGTAAAAACATTCAAGACCCAGCAGCTGTTCAGGCCGTTATCTCTGAGAAGCTTGTTGATATCTATAAGGGTGATGAGGAAGAAGAAGTTAATACGATTAATATCCAAGATGGCTTAACGGTTATTTTGTTTGTTGGAGTAAATGGTGTTGGAAAAACAACGACAATCGGAAAGCTTGCACATAAATATAAAAGTGAAGGCAAGAAAGTGTTGTTAGCTGCGGGAGACACCTTCCGTGCAGGGGCCATTGAACAGCTTGAGGTTTGGGGAGACAGAGTCGGAGTGGAAGTGATTAAGCAAAGTGCTGGCTCAGATCCTGCTGCGGTTATGTATGATGCCGTTCAAGCAGCCAAATCAAGAAATGCAGATATTCTATTGTGCGACACAGCTGGAAGACTTCAAAATAAAGTGAACCTGATGAAGGAGCTCGAGAAGGTAAAGCGAGTGATAGAACGGGAAATTCCTGGTGCCCCACATGAAGTATTACTTGTCCTTGATGCAACGACAGGTCAAAACGCAATGGTCCAAGCAAAAACATTCAAAGAAGCGACAGATGTTAGCGGAATTGTTCTAACCAAGCTTGATGGAACAGCAAAGGGTGGAATTGTGTTAGCGATTCGTAATGAGCTGAAAATTCCAGTGAAGTTTGTAGGTTTAGGTGAAAAAATGGACGACCTCCAACAGTTCGATGCTGAACAATACGTGTATGGATTGTTTGCAGACTTAGTAGATCTAGAAGTACAAGAGTAAACGAGTGAAGTCCGGGATAAAAATACCCGGGCTTTTTTGTTGAGACAAGTGGTCTATCTTGACATTAAACGTCTCTCTGTGTAAACTAAAGTATGTAAAGGCTTTTCACTTAACAAAGGGGGATGAGCGATGCTGGAGAAAACAAATAGGATGAATTATTTGTATGACTTTTATCAGTCATTACTTACTCCTAAGCAGCAAAGCTATATGTCCCTGTATTATTTGGACGACTATTCGCTAGGCGAAATTGCTGAAGAGTACCATGTCAGCCGACAAGCGGTCTATGATAATATTAAACGAACAGAAGCGATGCTTGAGGAATACGAGGAAAAGCTATTATTATTCCATAAATTTCAGGAGCGCAATAAGCTGCTAGTAAAGCTAAAGGGTTCTTTATCAGACGACACACTGCTAGAGCTAGTAGCACAGCTTGAGAAATTAGACTAGGAGGCGGCCTAAGATGGCATTTGAAGGATTAGCCGACCGACTGCAAAATACGATCCAAAAAATTCGCGGCAAAGGGAAAGTCAATGAGGCCGATGTTAAAGAAATGATGCGCGAGGTGCGCTTAGCCCTTTTAGAGGCGGACGTTAACTTTAAGGTTGTTAAAGAGTTCGTCAAAAAAGTAAGCGAGCGTGCTGTTGGTCAGGAAGTCATGCAAAGCTTAACACCTGGACAACAGGTCATTAAAGTGGTTAAAGAAGAACTGACAACCCTGATGGGCGGTGAGCAAAGCAAAATTGCTGTCTCTAATCGTCCGCCAACCGTTATTATGATGGTTGGATTGCAAGGGGCAGGGAAAACGACAACCACTGGGAAGCTTGCCAACCTGATTCGAAAAAAATATAACCGCAACCCATTGTTAGTTGCGGCTGATATTTATCGTCCTGCTGCCATTAAGCAGCTAGAGACGCTTGGAAAGCAGCTCAGCATGCCGGTATTTTCACTTGGTGACCAAGTAAGTCCGGTTGAAATAGCAAAACAAGCGATTCAAAAGGCGAAAGAGGACCATCATGACTACGTTCTAATTGACACAGCTGGTCGTTTGCACGTCGATGAAGCCCTTATGGGAGAATTAAAAGAGATTAAAGAACTCGCAAATCCTGATGAAATCTTTCTTGTTGTCGATGCGATGACTGGTCAAGACGCTGTAAATGTAGCTTCAAGCTTTAATGAACAGCTTGGGCTTACAGGGGTCGTCTTAACGAAGCTCGACGGAGACACTCGAGGAGGAGCCGCCCTTTCAATCCGTTCCGTAACGAATACGCCGATTAAATTTATCGGTTTAGGGGAGAAAATGGATGCGATTGAGCCGTTCCATCCAGAACGAATGGCTTCACGAATCCTCGGAATGGGCGATGTTTTAACGTTAATCGAAAAAGCTCAGGCCAATGTCGATGAAGCGAAGGCAAAAGAGCTTGAACAAAAAATGCGTACAGCTTCGTTTACATTTGATGACTTTTTAGATCAGCTTGGACAAGTTCGTAATATGGGGCCTCTTGATGAATTATTAAAGATGATGCCTGGTGCGAACAAAATTAAAGGCCTGAATAATCTGCAAATCGATGAAAAGCAAATTTCTCATGTAGAAGCGATCATCCAGTCTATGACAAAGGAAGAAAAAACTCATCCCGAAATCATTAATGCTGGTCGCAGAAAGCGGATTGCAAAGGGAAGTGGAACTTCAGTACCTGAAGTAAACCGTCTTTTAAAGCAATTTGAAGACATGAAGAAAATGATGAAGCAGATGTCGGGTATGCAGGCGAAGGGCAAGAAAAAGGGCGGATTTAAGCTTCCGTTTAACCCTTTTTGACGCCGAAATTAAAGGAAAATAATAGTGACAAGAAAAAAGACTTTACAAACTAAAAAACAATTGATATTATACTATCTTGTGTGAAACTATTCGGAGGTGCTTATTTAAAATGGCAGTTAAAATTCGTTTAAAGCGTATGGGAGCAAAAAAATCTCCTTTTTATCGTATTGTAGTAGCAGATTCTCGTTCACCACGTGATGGACGTTTCATTGAAACAGTTGGAACTTACAACCCAGTTGCTGAGCCAGCAATCGTTGAAATCAACGAAGACTTAGCATTAAAATGGTTAAAAGACGGTGCTAAGCCATCTGACACAGTTCGTAACTTGTTCTCAAAACAAGGCCTTATGGAAAAATTCCATAACGCAAAATTAAGCAAGTAATCTGCAGATAATGAAAGAGCTCATCGAAACCATTGTTAAGGCACTTGTTGATCTTCCAGACGAAGTTCGTGTAACTGAGCTAGAAGAATCGGATAAAATAACTTTTCAACTAGCTGTTCACAAAACAGATATGGGGAAAGTAATCGGAAAACAAGGCCGTGTTGCAAAAGCTATTCGAACTGTTGTCTATTCAGCAGGAGCATCACAGCAGAAGAAAGTCTACCTAGAAATTATTGAATAAATGCTACTGAAGAAGGAGGGGACAACCCTCCTTTTTTCGTAGTTATTTCTGAAGGGAGATGTGGTCGGTGAACATTCTTCAAACCGTCGTGGTAAAGCAAGTATTAACGGAAACTAGCAAACAAGTATTGCTAAGCAAGTTTGAACTTGAGAAAAGCCAACTTCAGAAGGAATCAGAACAGCTTCGCTTTGAAATGAGAAAGCTTGAAAAAGCAAAGAAAATGACCGTTAACTCATTCAAGAATCGTTTCGAAAATGAGATTCATACTAGATTAGAAAAGATTAAGCTGCTTGATTTTAAAATAGAACAATTACATATGCTACCTTTAGGAAGCGAATTAAAGGAAAAGGAATGCCAAGCGATCGTGGAAGTGAATGTAGGTGACGCTTGGGAGGTTATTCAGACTGAAAAAACGATTATTATCAAGGACGGAGTCGTTGATGAAATTCGGTAGTTTGAGGTGAAGATGATGGAAAAATGGTTTAATGTCGGAAAGATTGTGAATACGCATGGTATCAAAGGGGAGGTTCGAGTGGTTTCACAGACTGACTTTGCTGATGAACGGTATAAGCCAGGGAATCACTTGTATTTGTTTATGCCTAACTCAAAGGATCCAATGAAGCTGACGGTTGAGACTCACCGGAAACACAAATCATTTGATTTATTAACCTTTAATGGTTACCCGAACGTGAATGATGTTGAGCCGATGAAAGGTGGAGTTCTGAAGATCACAGAGGAGCAGCAAGGTGAGCTGGAAGAAAATGAATTTTACTTCCACCAAATCATTGGCTGTCTCGTGTTTACCACGCATGGGGAAGAAATCGGAAAGATCCGAGAAATCCTAACACCTGGAGCAAATGATGTATGGGTCGTAAAGGGCAAGGGTGGAAAGGATATTCTCATTCCTTATATCGAGCAGATTGTGAAGAAGGTTGATGTGAAGGAAAAGATCGTTTTAATTGAGCCGATGGAAGGGCTACTATCATGATGAATATTGATGTACTAACCCTGTTTCCTGAGATGTTCCATGGGGTATTCGGACAATCGATATTAAAAAAAGCAGCTGAACAGCAGGCTGCCCGGTACAATATTGTCAACTTTAGAGAATTTGCTGATAATAAACACCAGACGGTGGATGATTATCCTTATGGCGGGGGAGCGGGAATGGTCTTGAAGCCACAACCCATTTTTGATGCGGTAAAGAGCTGTCAAGAACATGCCAAAACGACGAAACCCCCACGAGTGGTGTTGCTCTGTCCACAAGGTGAACGTTATAACCAGAAGAAGGCCGAAGAGCTATCCAAGGAAGAGCATATAATCTTTGTTTGCGGTCATTACGAGGGTTATGATGAGCGAATCAGGCAGCATGTGGTGACAGATGAGATCTCGATTGGTGATTTCGTGTTAACGGGTGGAGAGCTCGGTGCTATGGTCATTATTGATAGTGTGGTTCGTCTGCTTCCGAATGTATTAGGGAAAGAGGAGTCTCATTTGCAAGATTCTTTTAGCACAGGTTTATTAGAGCATCCCCATTATACGAGACCAGCCGATTTTCGTGGGTTAAAGGTACCGGATGTTTTAACATCAGGAAACCACCGCTTAATAGATGAGTGGAGAGAAAAAGAGTCTCTAAAGCGTACCTTTGAAAGGCGTCCAGATTTATTAGAGGCTTTTGACCTTACAGAAAAGCAGAAGAAATGGATGCTAGAGTTTGAAAATCAAAAGAAATAGTATTGAAGTTCATTGATATATATGTTATGATATTTTTTGTGACTGTGACAAATAGTTCAGTCTTATAATGATGTTCCGCTGCAATCAGTATATGCTTGAGTTATGCATGAGCGTCTGTTGGAAGGAGTTGAAAACGATGCAAAAATTAATCGAAGAAATCACAAAAGAACAACTTCGCGCTGATCTTCCTGCTTTCCGTCCTGGTGATACTGTACGTGTACACGTTAAAGTTATCGAGGGTACTCGTGAGCGTGTACAGGTGTATGAAGGTGTTGTGATTAAGCGTCGTGGTGGTGGAATTAGCGAAACTTTCACAGTACGTAAAGTTTCTTATGGTGTAGGCGTTGAGCGTACATTCCCAGTACACACACCTAAAATTGCGAAGCTTGAAGTGATCCGTCGCGGTAAAGTTCGCCGTGCGAAACTTTACTACCTACGTAACCTACGTGGTAAGAAAGCTCGTATTAAAGAAATCCGATAAAAAAGAAAAGCGACTTTTTCATGATAAATGGAAAAGTCGCTGGACAAATGCGAAAGGAGCTTGTCATACAAGCTCCTTTTTCGTAGTCTATCTAGTAGTTATTACGTGTATAATAAATACCGATACTGTAAAATAAAGCTGCACGGCGAGAAATAAACGAAAAGAACAGTGATTGGTGGGATGTGTTATGGCAAAGAGCAAAAATGAACTATGGGAATGGACAAAGGCACTAATCATTGCGGTGTTATTAGCAGCAATTATTCGATATTTCTTATTTGCACCGATCGTTGTGGATGGATTATCCATGATGCCAACATTACGAGATCAAGACCGTATGATCGTTAATAAGTTTAGTTATCAAATTGGGGAACCAGAACGCTTTGATATTATCGTGTTTCATGCCCCTGAAGATAAAGATTACATAAAAAGAGTGATTGGTTTACCTGGAGATAAAATTGAATACAAGGATGATACACTCTATGTAAATGGGAAAGCTTATGAAGAGTCGTACCTTGATGAATTTAAAGAGCAAGTAGTAGATGGTCCTTTAACTGAGCCGTTTACATTAGAAGAAATTATCGGTCAAGAAACCGTTCCTGATGGACACTTATTTGTGATGGGAGATAACCGAAGATTCAGTAAGGATAGTCGTCATATTGGGACCGTCCCAATGGAGAAGGTGCTAGGAAATACGAGCGTGATTTACTGGCCGATTGAAGACGTGAAAATAGTGAAATAGAAGGAGGGCTGCACCCATGACGATTCAATGGTTTCCGGGGCATATGGCCAAAGCACGAAGGCAGGTCACGGAGAAGCTAAAACTTGTTGACATCATATTCGAATTAGTGGATGCAAGAATACCGTATTCTTCTAGAAATCCAATGATAGATGAAATTATTCAGCACAAGCCAAGGTTAGTGCTGCTAAATAAGGCGGATATGGCAGATCCAAGGATAACAAAAGACTGGATTCAGTTTTTTGATAAAAAAGGAATAAAGGCACTTGCGATTAATTCTCAAGCTGGAGTAGGGATGAAAGAAATAGTCTCTGCATCCGAATTAATTTTAAAAGAAAAATTTGATCGTATGAAAGCAAAAGGTGTTGTGAGACCAAGAGCGATCCGAGCAATGATTGTCGGGATTCCAAATGCAGGGAAATCAACCCTTATCAATCGTCTAGCGAAAAAGAACATTGCAAAGACAGGGAACACACCAGGTGTAACAAAAGCCCAACAGTGGATCAAAGTAGGCAAAGAGTTGGAGCTCTTAGATACACCGGGTATATTATGGCCAAAATTCGAAGATCAAGAAGTAGGATCAAAGCTTGCTTTAACAGGGGCAATAAAAGATACCATTCTTAACTTGCAGGATATATGTATATATGCGCTTCGTTTTTTAGAGCGTGAATATCCAGAGCGCTTAAAGGAGCGTTTTCAGCTTCAATATATCCCTGAGGACATAGTAGACTTCTTCGATCAAATCGGAAACCGTAGGGGCTGTCTAATGGGCGGTGGCGAGGTAGATTATGACAAGGTAGCTGAATTGGTTATCCGAGAGTTTCGCTCTGAACTATTTGGTCCTATCACGCTTGAGAGACCATCTGACCTAGTTGCTAATGATGTAGAAGAGTAAATAGGAAAGCCTTCTTTTTTGAGAAGGCTTTATTTTTTTTGTTATATGCCGATATACAAGATATAAGTGCCGAAGGGAAGTACTAGTTTTGAACAAATTAACTATTGATGATATTCAGAGAAAGTTAAAAACAGTTGAGGATGTAAAAGACCCTTTTTTTATAGAAATTCAAAAAGATAGTAGAAAAGGTGTACAGCAATTAGTTAAGAGATGGTTGCAGAGAAAAGAGTCACAAGAACAGGCTAGGCTTAAGTTGTTGGAAATGAGTGAATATGAGAGATTATATAAAAGCCAAGGATTTACTTTGATCGCTGGAATTGATGAAGTTGGAAGAGGCCCGCTAGCTGGCCCAGTCGTGGCTGCGGCTGTCATCTTACCAGATGACTTTCAAATTTTAGGAATTGATGACTCAAAAAAACTATCGGAAACAAAGCGTGAGGAGCTTTATGAATTGATTCGTTCAACGGCTGTCTCCATCGGTGTAGGAATTATTGAAGCCGAGGAAATTGATACAATCAATATTTATGAAGCCACTAAAAAGGCGATGTATGTGGCCTTAAACGAATTACATATTAGTCCTGATTTTTTACTTGTGGATGCCATGAAGCTAACAACGCCAATCCCATCAGAAGCTATTATTAAAGGGGATAGCAAAAGCATTTCTATTGCTGCGGCTAGCATCATCGCTAAAGTCACGAGAGACCGAATGATGAAGGAACTTGCTCAAAGCTTTCCAGAATATCGTTTTGAACAAAATATGGGCTATGGTACAAAGGAACATATCGAAGCTCTACAGCTTTACGGAGCGACTCCATATCATCGAAGATCATTTGCTCCTATTAAAGAATTAAACAAACAATAAGGGAGGGAACTCACTTGATACAAGCTAATCTTGTTCATTCAATTATTAATCGGCCGGAATCAATAGAAGGAAACAAGCTAAGTTTTCGGACTGGACAAGTATTTCAAGGAAAGGTATTGAAGCTTTTTCCCAATCAAACTGCAGAAGTACAAGTGGGTTCTCAAAAGGTAATCGCCCAGTTAGAAATCCCACTTTCAGCAGGGGAACGATATTGGTTTCAAGTACAACAAGGAGAAGGGCAAGTTCATCTGAAGGTACTAACGGAAGGAAGAGGGACGGGGAATGCTAACTTAGAAGGACTGTTAAAGCAGTTCTCCATCCCTGAAACAAAAACGAGTATGGCGTTATTACGTTTTTTTCTAAGTGAACAGCTCCCAATCACAAAAGAATCCATTTCTATAGCTAATAGCCTATTTCAAGGGAAAACAATGACGAAGGATGACTTAGAGGCAATTAAGCAGTTGATCACTCGCGAACTGCCATTATCAAAGACGACATTTGATGCGGTGAGATCAACAATAAAAAGCCCTTCGTTTCATGCTGTCATGGCTACCTTCAAGAATGAGCTAGACTCTCTAGAAACACTGCCTCAAGCAGGGACACGTTTAAAAGAGACGATGGTGCCGTATATCCAAACAGGGAAAGAAAAGCTTTCAGCAGAAGTGCTAAGGGAGACAGTTAGGGGTTGGACTCAGACCAAGGATCCGTTCACCTCACAACAGGCATTGAAAGCATTGCAGCAATTGGGCTTCTTGCCTATTGAGAATGAACAAAATATCTTGCAACAAGCCGCTAAAAGGATCACTGGACTTACAGAAGAAAGAGCACAGGTCCAATTACCTAGAATGGATCAAACGGCAAAACAAGTATCGGCACTACTAGCAGCAGGAAGAACAGAGGATGTATCGTCAGTATTGAAAAACTGGATCGGTAGTATGATCAAGGATTCTCATGTAAGCAATCAAACGATAAAGCAATTGTTCCACTTATTATCACCAAAATTAGATTCGGCCACATTTGACGAAGCGGTTGCCTCTCTAGTGAGTAAAGACGGAATAGACGCTAATAAAGCTCTTAATAAAGAAGTGACACAGCATCTACAAGCGGTACTTTCACAGGTAGACAGAGAGCCAGTAGAAGAGTTTAAATCATTGTTAAAATCAGGTATTCAAACGCTAGGACTTTCTCATGAATCTGAGTCACTTGATATGATAAAAGGAAAAGTGTCAGATGAAGGTGCAAGAGTGGAGAATGTGAAATCGTTATTGATTCAGTTACTGAATGAAGATATTCCGAGTAAGGTAAAGGATTCAGCAGAAGCTTTACTGAACCGTTTAACAGGGATACAACTCATGTCATCGGATACAACTCCAGTCCAGCAAATTGTCATGCAGATTCCACTTGTTTTAATGAATAAGCAAACCGATCTTACCATTCAGTGGAATGGTAGAAAGGACGCCAATGGAAAAATTGATCCAAGCTATTGTCGTGTTCTTTTTTACTTAGATTTAGAGCACATGAATGAAACGATTATCGATATGCAAATTCAGAATCGAATTATGAAAATTACGATTATCAATGATCATGACAATATAAAACACCTTTCCATCCCTTTTTTAGCTAGTTTAAAAGATAGCTTACAAACGCTAGATTACCAGCTTTCGAATGTTAGTTTTCAAACCCAGGCTGATAGAGCCGTTGTCCAAACGAAAAAAGCAGCCATTCCTAGTCCATTGACTTCATCTTATAGTGGAGTGGATATTAAAATATGATAAATGAAAAGCTAAAAAGAAAAGAAGCGGTTGCTCTAAGTTATGAAGCAACGAAAAATGACGCGCCAAAGGTGATTGCGAAAGGAAAAGGAATAGTAGCTGATAATATTCTCGAGAAGGCAAAAGAGAATAATATTCCAATCCAAGAAGATCCAACGCTAATTGAGTTACTAAGTAAATTAAATATAAATGACAGTATCCCAGAAGAGCTGTATCAAGCAGTGGCTGAAGTGTTTGCATTTGTTTATCGTACAGATAAAGAAGTAGGAAAAAGGAAATCTTAAAACCTACTTCTTTTATTTTTTTATTTCTGAATAATTTAATATTTTGTGTGAAATAGTAGACAAGGTATGTGTTGTTATATAAAATGAAAGCGCAGTCTTGTTTTTTTAGATATAAAACGATCAAAGGGAAAAAATCAATTCAGGCAGGATTGCAGGAAAAAGTGTAGAATATCTTTATTGCTGCAATAGCCAAAAGCAAGATTAGAAGGAGGATGGGAAATGAATATCCATGAGTACCAAGGAAAAGAAATCCTCAGAAAATACGGGGTTGCTGTTCCAAATGGGAAGGTAGCATTTACAGTTGAAGAAGCGGTGGAAGCTGCTAAGGAACTTGGAACACAAGTTTGTGTAGTAAAAGCCCAAATCCATGCAGGTGGACGTGGAAAAGCAGGTGGGGTTAAGGTTGCCAAAAACTTGGATGAAGTCCGTACATATGCGAGCGAAATTCTCGGAAAAACACTCATCACTCACCAAACGGGTCCTGAAGGAAAAGAAGTAAAGCGCCTTTTAATTGAAGAAGGGTGTGACATTAAGAAAGAGTACTATATTGGTTTAGTACTAGACCGTGCTACTTCACGTGTTGTATTAATGGCTTCAGAAGAAGGTGGGACAGAAATCGAGGAGGTAGCAGAAAAAACTCCTGAGAAAATCTTCAAAGAAGTAATTGACCCAGTTGTTGGTTTAACAGGCTACCAAGCTCGTCGTATTGCATTTAATATTAATATTCCAAAAGAATTAGTAAATAAAGCAGTTAAGTTTATGATGGGATTATATCAAGCGTTTGTTGAAAAAGATTGCTCGATCGCTGAAATTAACCCGCTTGTTGTAACAGGTGATGGAAATGTAATGGCGTTAGACGCAAAGCTAAACTTTGATTCAAATGCATTATATCGTCAAAAAGAAGTGTTAGAGTATCGTGACCTTGACGAGGAAGATGCAAAGGAAATTGAAGCATCGAAATACGACCTAAGCTATATTTCTTTAGATGGAAATATTGGCTGCATGGTAAATGGTGCTGGTCTTGCTATGGCTACAATGGACATCGTAAAGCATTACGGTGGTGATCCTGCAAACTTCCTTGATGTTGGGGGCGGAGCAACTGCTGAAAAAGTAACAGAAGCATTCAAAATCATCCTTTCTGATAAAAATGTAAAAGGTATTTTTGTAAATATCTTTGGCGGAATAATGAAGTGTGACGTTATTGCTACTGGTGTTGTAGAAGCTGCTAAGCAGGTTGGTCTAAACGTACCTTTAGTCGTTCGTTTGGAAGGAACAAATGTTGAGCTTGGTAAGAAGATTCTTGCTGAATCAGATATCAACATTATTGCTGCTGAATCTATGGCTGACGGCGCACAAAAAATCGTTTCATTAGTATAAGGAAGGGGAATTGATGTGAGCGTATTTATTAATAAAGATACTAAAGTGATAGTTCAAGGGATTACTGGTTCTACAGCCCTTTTCCATACAAAACAAATGTTAGAATATGGCACGCAAATTGTTGCTGGTGTAACACCTGGTAAAGGTGGTACAGAAGTAGAGGGTGTACCTGTATTTAACACGGTTGCAGATGCTGTAAAGGCTACTGGAGCGAATGCTTCTGTCATTTACGTACCTGCACCATTTGCTGCAGATGCTATTTTAGAAGCGGTTGATGCGGATCTTGATTTAGCGATTTGTATTACTGAGCATATTCCAGTATTAGATATGGTTAAAGTAAAACGCTACATGGAAGGGAAAAAGACTCGCCTAGTTGGTCCTAACTGCCCAGGTGTTATTACTCCTGATGAGTGTAAGATTGGTATTATGCCAGGTTATATTCATACAAAGGGCCATGTTGGCGTGGTATCACGTTCTGGAACCCTTACGTACGAAGCGGTTCATCAATTATCACAAGCAGGTATTGGCCAATCTACAGCAGTTGGAATTGGTGGAGATCCCGTTAACGGAACAAACTTCATCGATGTACTAAAAGCATTTAATGAAGACCCAGAAACGTACGCCGTTATTATGATCGGTGAAATTGGTGGTACGGCTGAAGAAGAAGCAGCAGAGTG
>Ga0182742_1001608_pt1 | contig 27973 bp, 26 predicted proteins | sample eDN5th37CBELigMG_FD_128880 | JGI IMG/M metagenome (GOLD analysis project Ga0182742, IMG submission 128880) | Enriched Miracle-Growth compost microbial communities from Emeryville, California, USA - eDNA 5th pass 37_C BE-Lig MG (version 2)... ...
GCGTTTGCGGTTCACGTTGACTGATCGTGAACACCTGACGTAGAAACCCACCCTCCAGTCGCCGGCACCACGCACTGTTCACCATCGCGTGGAATCAATGTTCACGATCGCCGGAATACGCACTGAGTAATTTCAGTGGCTTGCGACGGTTTTCCCCCGTTGCTCGCCGGCTTAGTCCAGCCCAAACAGCCGAGCCGCCGAACCCACCTAACCCCGCGCAGCTGAGGTGCCCGGCTAGCGAAGCGGCCCTGGCGGCAGCGGTAGGCTCGGCAGCACCGGCTAAGGCACGCGAGACATCACCTCCGAGGCACCACAGATTGACACGCAGCCTTTCAATAGCGGAGACGACCTAGCACGCCGGGCGTCAGCGATGGCCTTGAGAGCCGCCACCGCCGTGACCGCAGGCGAGATCGCCACGTGGCAAGGGGTACTCAGCGGGGTCACGTGCAGCGCCGGTTATACGCGCGCGCGAGGCTCAACTATCACACCACCTCGCTACGCGCTCCGCTTGAACGGAAGCACGTTGCATGTCGCTTTCAGTTCATCGAGGTGATCAGCCCACACCTGCATCATCTTCCTTCGCTCGGTAAGCCGCTGCGCTTTGTTGTACGCGGCTCGCACGGAGTTGCGCTCGGCGTGTGCCAGCTGCAACTCGATCAAGTCGGGATGCCAGCCCTGTTCGTTGAGCAACGTACTCGCGATGGTCCTGAATCCGTGCCAAGTCATTTGCTCGCTCGTGTAACCCATACGCCGCAGACCAGCGGTTAGCGCGTTCTCGGACATCGGACGGTTCGAGTTGGTCAGCCCTGGAAATACGTAGCCGTCCGGGCCCGTGATTTCGCGGAGTTCCGTGAGAATCGCGGCGGCCTGAGATGCGAGCGGCACAATGTGCAGCTCGCCCATCTTCATTCGCTCTGCGGGGATGCGCCACTCCGGTTCCTTGCCATCGAGGCTGAATTCCTCCCATCTTGCCGCACGCAGCTCGCCGGGCCTAACAAAGAGCAACGGAGCGAGCTTGAACGCGGCCTGCGTCGCTGGATGACCGGAGTAGCCGTCAATAGCCCGCAGCAGTTCGCCTACCTTCACTGGGTCAGTGATGGCGGCGTGGTTCTTGACCACGACAGGCGCGAGCGCGCCCTTCAGGTCCGCAGCTGGGTCACGCTCGGCACGGCCCGTTGCGATAGCGTAGCGGAACACTTGCCCCGCCAGCTGCCTAGTCTTACGAACAGTTTCATGGATGCCGCGCGACTCCAGCCGCTTCAGAACTGCCAGCAGCTCGGGCGCAGTGATCTTGCGAATCGGCATCGAGCCGAGGTGCGGGATGAGCAGGTCCTTCAGAATCCATTCGACCTTCTTCAGCGTCTTGGGCTTGTACTTCTTCCGTTGCATGTCGAGCCATTCGACTGCGAGCGCAGCGAACGTGTCGGCCTGTGCGACCTTCTCGGCTCGCTTCATTGCCGATGGGTCTACGCCATCTGCCAACTGCCGGCGCGCCTCGTCACGCTTCTCTCTCGCGCGCCTCAGCGACACTTCGGGATACGCACCGAACGAAAGCAACTTCTCGCGCCCGCCGTAGCGGTACTGCATGCGCCACAGCTTCGAGCCAGCCGGAGTGACAAGGAGATAAAGAGCCTTCTCGTCGAATCGCTTATAGGGCTTGTCAGCGGGTTTCAGAGCACGGATCGTCGACTCGGTCAACATTCGGGTATCGCCTCCGGCCGAAGTCACGATACCCGGTGAAATACCCGAATTCGTGCTAGGCTGTCCATGGACGGTGAGAGAGACCAGCAGACGAATTATACCGGAAAAAATAGGCTATCTTGCTCAGCTCTCGGATGTGGTTGGATGTTGGTAGACCGAGAGTTGGTGCCCCGGGCAGGAGTTGAACCTGCGACCTACCGCTTAGGAGGCGGTCGCTCTATCCACTGAGCTACCGGGGCAACGGGCGGCATTCTAACAGCTTGGAGTGGAATCAGGCTTCTGCGGGGTCATTCTTCTTCGCGCCGCGCAGGTTCAGGACGAACAGGCCGACCTGCAGGACGATCAAGGCCCAGGCGCTTTCGTGCCAGCCCCACAGGATCCACAGGACGTTGCTGACGATGAAGGTCCAGAAGCCCCAGTTGCGCCGGACTTTGGACTGGGAGGCAACCAGCCAGGCGGCCGCGAGGGTGATGACCATGGCGGGCCATTGAAGCAGCGACAACAAATCCATGCAGGCCTCGGATCGAGCTCGGGGATGAGTCGATGCAACCGTCCGGGCACAGGGTGAGTTCCGGCGCGTGGCGATGCAGCTGTCGGGAAAGCACGCGCTTTGCTAGATTGCGCGCCTTGTCAGCGACGGGCAGCATCCAGACGGCCTCATGCTCGTAAGACGCATCCGCAAGTGGTACGAAGCCACGCAATCGCTGCGCGAGCACGCCTGGCTCGGCTATGCCTTTGCGCTGCTCACCAGCATCGGCGCGATGTATGTGCGGGTGCTGCTCAGTGGTGTCCTCGAAGGCTTTCCCTTCATCACGTTCTTCGCCGCCATCGTGCTCACGGCCTTTGTTTTCGGCTGGCGGGCCGGTGCGCTGGCAGGGATGCTGGGCGCCTTTCTTTCCGGGTACTTCCTGCTGCCGCCCGACTGGTCGCTGGCGAACCATGGCGTCTCCAACTGGATTGGCATGAGCTTCTACGTGGTGCTGGTCGCCGTGATCCTGCTGTTGACCGCCGCCATGCATCGAGGCTTCGCCGAATATGCCCAGGACGACCGGCTTCGGCAGCAGCTGAACGACTTGCTCGAAATCCGCGTCGCCGAGCGCACCGCCGAGCTGGAGGCTGCGAATCAGAGGCTGCGGGACGAGGCCGAATCCCGGGCCGCTGCCGAAGCGCTCGTCCGGCAGATGCAGAAGATGGAAGTCGTCGGTCAGCTCACCGGCGGCCTCGCTCACGACTTCAACAACATGCTCGCCATCGTCATCGGCTCGCTCGACATGGCGAAAAAATACTTTCAGCGAGATCCGGACAAAGCTTCGCGCTCCATCGACCACGCGGTCGAAGGCGCCACGCGCGCCGCCGAGCTGACCGCGCGGCTCCTCGCCTTCTCGCGCCAGCAGCCGCTCGCTCCCCGACCCGTCGATGCCAACAAGTTGGTGAGCGGCATGTCCGAACTGCTGACTCGAACGCTCGGCGGCAACGTGCGGATGGAGACGGTGCTCGCCGGCGGCCTGTGGCGCATGTTCGCGGACCCGCCGCAGCTCGAGAGCGCCATTCTGAACCTGTGCGTGAACGGTCGCGACGCCATGCCGGAGGGCGGCAAGATCACGCTCGAAACGATGAATGCGCATCTGGACGACGTGTACGCAGAGACGAATGCGGAAGTGCGCCCCGGACAGTACGTGGCCATCGCAGTCAGCGACATGGGCACGGGAATGACCCCCGAAGTGCTCTCACGCGCCTTCGATCCCTTCTTCACCACCAAAAAACCCGGTCAGGGCACCGGGCTCGGCCTGTCGCAAGTGTATGGCTTCGCGAAACAGTCCGGCGGACACGTGAAGATCTATTCTGAAGTGGGCCAGGGAACAACCGTGAAGCTTTATCTGCCGCGCTATGCGGGCGAGGACGAGCCGGCTCAACCCAGCCTGCCCGCAGACCGCCCGCTCCTCGGCGAGCCATCGGAAGTGATTCTGGTGGTCGAGGACGAGGAACGCGTGCGGCGAATGTCGGTGCAGCTGTTGGGTGACTTGGGCTACACGGTCCTTCAGGCAGGCGACGCGAATCAAGCGCTCGCCCTGCTGGACACCGGCGTCATGTTCGATCTGCTGTTCACGGACGTCGTGATGCCCGACATGAATGGCAAGCAACTCGCCGATCGAGTCCTCGAGCTGCGACCCGACGCCAAAGTGCTCTACACCACGGGCTACACGCGCAACGCGGTCATCCACAACGGCATGCTCGACCACGATGTATCGTTCCTGCAGAAGCCGTTCACGATCCAGCAGCTCGCGACCAAAGTCCGCCAGGTGCTGGATCAGGCCTAGCTCACACCGGGCCAGGCGCGATGCGGTCGATGGCGGCCAGCTCTTCTTTGCTGAAGCTCAGTTGTTTCAACGCGCCGAGATTCTCACGCACCTGTGCCGCACTGCTGGCGCCGATGATCGCCGACGTCATTCGCGGATCGCGCAACACCCACGCGATCGCAAGCTGAGCGAGCGACTGACCGCGGGCCTGAGCGATCTCATTGAGCGCCGCCGCTTTTTTGACGATGGCCTCGGACACCTCTTCGGGGCGCAGGAATCGAGTGCCGCGGCCCACGCGCGAATCCGCAGGAATGCCCTGCAGATAACGATTGGTCAGCAAGCCTTGCTGGAGCGGCGAGAAACAGATCATGCCGGCGCCCACCTGCTCGACTGCCTCGAACAAGCCTGCCTCGATGTCTCGTTTCAAAATGCTGTACGAGGGCTGGTGAATCAGCAGCGGGATGCGCCACCGGCGCAGGATCGCTTCCATCTCCAGCGTGTGTTGCGGCGAGTAGGCGGAGATGCCGACGTACAGCGCCTTGCCCTGCTGGACGGCCGTGGCCAGCGCCGAAGCGGTTTCTTCCAGCGGAGTGTCCGGATCGAAACGATGCGAATAGAAGATATCGACGTAGTCGAGCCCCATGCGGCGCAGACTCTGATCCAGGCTTGCGAGCACATACTTGCGTGAGCCGCCGCCCTGCCCGTACGGCCCCGGCCACATGTCCCAACCGGCCTTGGTGGAAATGATCAGCTCATCGCGGTGTGCCTGGAAATCTTCCCTCAAGAGGCGGCCGAAGTTGGTCTCGGCGCTGCCATACGGCGTGCCATAGTTGTTGGCCAGATCGAAGTGAGTGATGCCCAGATCGAACGAGGCCCGCAGAATCTCGCGCTGGCGCTCGATGGGCGTGTCGTCACCGAAGTTGTGCCATAGCCCCAGTGACAAGGGCGGCAGTTTCAATCCACTGCGGCCGACCGGACGGTATGCAAACTGATCATATCGGTCGCTGGATGCGACGTATGAATTGGCGGGTTGTGTCATCCCCGGGAGCGTAGCGTTACAAATGTTACATCGCCACCGCCGCAGCGGTGACGACATCGAGCGATCTCCCGATCAGCTGCCCAGATCGAACATCCCTTCGACCGCTGCTTTCGTGAACACTCGAAAGGCGATCATCGTCTCGGTCAACACGACACCGGGCAGCTTGCGCATCTTCTCGCTCACCACCTCGGCCAGCTGTTCGTTCTCCCTGACGCGCACGATGGCGACGAGATCGTACTTGCCGGCCACCGAGAAGACTTCGGCGACGCCTTTGAGCTCCACGAGCTGTTGCGCGAGCTCGTTGACACTGGAAGTTTCGGCCTTGATGAGGACCACTGCACTGACGCCGCCGACCATATCGCTCTCCTTCAACGCTTTGTAACTTTGCTGTCTCATCATCGCAGGCAGGCCATCACCGAGCCGCGATGTTTGATGGTCTTCATGCAGACCGTCGTTTCCACTTTCTGTACTCCCGGCAGACGCGAGATCTGCCCGCGGAGCAAGTCGTCCAACTCACCGATGCTACGGACCAGGACATGCAGCAGGTAGTCCGCCTGCCCTGCCGTCGTGAAGCATTCGAGCACCGAGGGATGGCGATTCACCGCCGCCTCGAAGTCGGTGTGCCGGGCCGAGTTGATGGTCACCTGAACGAACGCATGCAGGTCCAGCCCGACCGCCGCCGCGTCGATCTCCGCCCGATAACGCCGGATCACGCCCTGGCGCTCCAGCTCGCGCACTCGCGACCAGCACGGGCTCTTCGACAATCCGACCTTCTCGCCCAGCTCGGCATACGAGAGCCGTCCGTCGTCTTCGAGCAATTTCAGGATAGCGGTCTCGGTCTTGTCCAGCATCGGGACATTTTCCTCGAAATGGGGGTTTCCGCACTACTATCGTTCTTTACCGAGCTTGGCAAGCCCAACCATTCGGAACAATGTCCGGCCGCCTCGGGGCGACACTTTCTGCAGCTACAGGGTTCGCCAGATGCATCGTAAATTCGACAAGACCACCACCTACGAGCGACGAGATGCGATCACCTACCCGGCGGTCCGGCGCTGGGATCGGGAAGATCCGTTACGCCACCGCCGTGAGGAATTCGAGTTGCCGGGCGGCATCATCTATATGGACGGCAATTCGCTCGGTCCGCTGCCCAAAGCGGCGCGTGGCCGGATCGACGAAGTCGTCGCCAGGGAATGGGGCCAGGGCCTGATCCGCAGCTGGAACGAGCATCGCTGGATCGATGCGCCCATGCGGGTCGGCGACAAGATCGCCCGATTGATCGGCGCACGCAGCGGTGAGGTCGTCGTGGCCGACTCCACCTCCGTCAACTTGTTCAAGCTGCTGGGCGCGGCGCTGGCCGCACGCCCGGACCGCTGCGTGGTGCTCTCCGAGCCCGGCAACTTCCCCACCGACCTGTACATGGCCGAAGGCGCCATCGGCGCTCGCAGTACTCCGGTGCAACTGCGGCTGGAGCCGGCCGAGCGGATTCTCCAGGCCATCGATTCGAACACCGCAGTGGTCATGCTCACGCACGTCCACTACAAGAGCGCCGCCATTCACGACATGCGAGCCATCACTGCCAAGGCTCACGAGCATGGCGCGCTGGTGATCTGGGATTTGAGTCATAGCGTCGGCGCGATCGAGGTCGATCTGAACGGCTGTGAAGCCGATATGGCCGTGGGGTGCGGCTACAAATACCTGAATGGCGGGCCGGGCGCGCCGGCGTTTCTGTTCGTTTCGCAGCGCCTGCAGGCCGAGCTCACTTCGCCGCTGCGCGGCTGGATGGGGCACCACCGCCCGTTCGAGTTCATCGACAGTTACGAGCCCGCTCAGGGCATTCGTCGCTTCCTCTGCGGCACGCCGAGCGTTCTTGGCGTACTGAGCCTGGAAGTCGGCGTCGATCTGATCCTGCGCAGCCGGATGCAGGACATCGTGCAGAAGTCGCGCTGGCTGAGCGACTTGTTCGTCGATCTCATCGCCGATATCTGTCCGTCGCTGCAACTGGTCAGCCCGGCGAATGCCAGCGATCGCGGCAGCCATGTTTCCTTTGCGCATCCGGAAGGCTACGCGATCATGCAGGCGCTGATCGAACGAGGCGTGATCGGCGATTTCCGCGCCCCCGACCTGCTCCGCTTCGGCTTCACTCCTCTGTATCTGCGCTACCAGGACGTCTGGGATGCGGCCTATACCGTGGCCGATGTAGTTCACAGCGGCTGCTGGGCCGATCCTCGTTACGCAGTTCGTGCGGCGGTGACCTGATGCTCGCCGAATCCTTTCGCATGCCGTACACCTCGCACGTGGATCGGTTTGCAAATGAACGGCTGCCGCCACCGCATCTGTGGCCCGAATTCCGTTTCGACCTGCCCGAGCTCCAGTATCCCGAACACCTCAACTGCGGCGTCGTCCTCATCGACGATGCCGTGCGCGAAGGACACGGCGATCGTGTAGCGCTGTTCGCCGAAAGTGGCGTGTGGACCTACTCGGAGCTGCTCGAACGCAGCAATCGCATCGCCAATGTGCTCGTCGATCGAATGGGCATCGTGCCCGGCAACCGCGTGCTGCTGCGAGGACCCAACAATCCCATGTTGGTCGCATGCTGGCTGGCGGTCATGAAAGCCGGCGCCATCGCAGTGACCACCATGCCTTTGCTCCGCGCGCACGAACTGTCAGTCATTGCCGAGCGCGCGCAGATCGATCATGCCCTGTGCGACTCGCGCTTCGTACAGGAGCTGCAGCAGGCCGCACAACTCGGCGGACGCCTGCGCAACGTCGTGCAGTTCGGGGATGGACAGCTGGAGAAAATGATGAGCGGGCAGGCCTCGACGTTTGCCAATGTCGACACTGCCCGCGACGATGTTTGCTTGCTCGCCTTCACCTCCGGCACGACGGGCACACCGAAGGCCACCATGCACTTCCATCGCGACGTGCTCGCGATGCGAGAGATCGTCGCGGGGCATTTGCTGGAGACCTCGCCCGAGGACATCTATGTCGGCAGCCCGCCGCTCGGCTTCACGTTTGGGCTGGGTGCCCTGCTCGTTTTCCCGCTGGGTCGACGCGCGGCGAGCGTGCTCGTCGAGCAGCCCAGCGGGGAAAACTTGCTGGCCGCCGTGCAGCGCTTCAAAGCGACCGCTCTGTTCACATCGCCCACGGCGTACCGTTCGCTGCTGCCGCTGCTGAAGAGATTCGACATCGCCAGCCTGAGGCGCTGCATCTCCGCGGGTGAAGCGCTGCCAAGAGCAACCTCGGATGCCTGGTTTGCAGCCACCGGCATGCGATTGATCGATGGCATCGGCGCCACCGAGCTGATTCATATCTTCATTTCAGCCAAGGGCGATCAGATCCATCCAGGCTCGACCGGCAAGCCGCTGCCCGGCTACCAGGCGTGCGTCCTCGATCCCGACGGCCTGCCGCTGCCGCCAGGCAAAGTCGGGCGACTCGCGGTGAAGGGTCCCACCGGCTGTCGCTATCTGGACGATCCGCGTCAGCATGATTACGTGTATCAGGGATGGAACATCACCGGCGATCTGTATTCGCAGGACGAAGATGGCTATTTCCATTTCGAAGCGCGCGCCGATGACATGATCATATCCGCCGGCTACAACATCGCCGGGCCGGAAGTGGAAGCGGCGCTGCTGGAGCATCCGGCCGTGAAGGAATGCGCGGTGATCGGCGTACCCGATGAAGATCGCGGTCAGCTCGTCAAAGCCTTCGTCGTGCTTCAGCAGGGCCACGAGGGCTCACCGGAGCTCGTACAGACCTTGCAACAGTTCGTCAAACAGACGATCGCGCCGTACAAATATCCGCGCGCGGTCGAGTTCCGCAGCTCGCTACCCAAGACCGCAACGGGCAAGTTGCAGCGTCACACGTTACGCCAGACACGCTGAGTTGCTAGTCGAAGATCTTCCCGGGATTCAGAATATTGTTCGGATCCAGGGTGCGCTTCAGCGCCCGCATGACATCCAGCGCGGGCTTGCCATGCTCCGCTTCCAGGAAGCGCTTCTTGTGCAGTCCCACCCCGTGCTCTCCCGTGCACGTTCCGCCCATGGCGATCGCTCGATGCACCAGCCGCTCATTGAACAGCTCGCAGGTCTCCCATTCCTTCGGGTTGGCAGGATCGATCGCCAGCGACACGTGAAAATTCCCATCGCCCACGTGGCCGAGCACGGTCGCCAGCAGCCCGTTGGCCGATAAATCCGCCCTCGTCTCCGCAATACACTGCGCGAGTTTGGAAATCGGCACGCACGCGTCGGTCGAGAACACCCGGCATCCGGGCTTCAACTGGAGCGTCGCGAAATAGGCATTGTGCCGCGCGCTCCACAGCTTCGTGCGCTCCTCTGGCAGCTTCGTCCAGCGAAACTCCTCTCCTCCGTTCTGCTTCGCAATCTCTTCGGCGACCGCCGCCTGCTCGGCGACCGACGTCTCGCTGCCGTGAAACTCCATCAACAGCATGGGCCGCTCGAGCAACGTGAGCTTGCTGTAACGATTCAGCGCCATCACCATCATTTCATCCAGCAGCTCACAGCGCGCAATGGGCAAGCCATACTGAATGATCTCGCTGGCCGTACGCACCGCCGCGTCCACATCGGGAAAGTGCCCGACCGCCACACTCGACGCCTCCGGCACCGGCCGCAACTTCACGACCGCCTGCGTCACGATCGCAAGCGTGCCTTCACTGCCGCATATCAGGTGCGTCAGGTCGTAACCAGCGGAGGACTTGCGAGCGCGTGTGCCGGTGTGAATGACCTCGCCACTGGCCGTTACGGCCGTCAGCGATAAAACATTCTCACGCATCGTTCCATAACGCACGGCGTTGGTGCCGCTGGCGCGCGTGGCGATCATCCCGCCAATCGTTGCATCGGCGCCTGGGTCGACGGAGAAGAACACACCTTCCTGACGAATGTGCTCGTTGAGCTGCTTCCGCGTCACACCCGCTTCGACGACGGCAACCCCTTCGGCCGCGCTCACCTCGAGAATGTTGTTCATGCGCGAGAGGTCGAGCGAGATGCCGCCTTGCACGGCAAGCAAGTGCCCTTCGAGCGATGATCCTGCGCCATAGGCAATGACGGGCACGCTGTATCGATTGGCGAGCGCCAGCGTGAAGGAGACCTCTTCCGTCGAAAGCGCGAAGACGACCGCATCGGGCGGAGTGATGTCGTACGCAGATTCATCGCGCCCATGGTGTTCGCGAACGGCCGCAGAAGTCACATAGCGATCACCAAACCGCTCCCTCAACGCCGCCGCCACCGCCGGCACCAACGGCCGCTTCACCCCCGCGACGACCGGACCGGCACTGCTCGAGGCCATCGAAATTCTCCACGGAACGATCTGCCCGGGATCATACCGCAGCGGTGGAGAACGGAGTCGGCGCGGAGTCGAACCGGTTTACCAGGGGAGAAAGAATGAACCCGGCACAGGCACATGTGCCGCCACGACTCTCAACTCCGAGAGAGGCCGGCGAACGCAACGGCCGCTGAGGCAGCGTCAGGGTGGGGTGTCTTCTTCCGGCAGCTTTTTGGCACATGGATGGGGCCAAAACAGCAGGGCTCATCAGGGACGTGCGGTGAGGAGCGCAAGGCGCTCCGGCCGGCGCCCGGTGCCGGAAGGAGACACCCGACCCTGGCGCTGCCAGCCACCGCCCGTAAAGCAGCTACCTCTTAGTGCGTCTTCCGCTTCCGAGGCGCGTCCTTGATCCGCTCATGCGGAGAGCGCTGTGCCTCTGGGGGACTGGCCGTTGCATCCGCACGCCGCTGTTGATGACGGACGTTGGCCGACAGCACGTCTTTCATCGTGCCCGGTGTCTTCGTCTTGCGGGTCAAATGACTCTGTTTCGTGTGAGTCGCCATGATCGTCTCCTCACTGCACTACCGACGTTGGTATCAAGCAGCCGAGGGCGCAGAGTGTTCCGACGAAATCACATGCAAGACTTCGCGCGACACACGCTCGTCGATCTCCGCCGCGTGGAGCAGTTCGACCGGATAACGCACGATCGCATCGACGCCTTCCGCCGAGAATCGCAGCTGAACCTGCGGCTGCGCGTCGGCAGCGCCGTGTACCTGCGCAGTGCGCTGGATTTCCTGGGTCTGGCGCAGGATGTCGTCGCGATAATCCTTCAGGCCGGTGCTCGCCGCTTCGACGAGCTTCGCCTTCAGCGCCGCTGTGTCCGCCCCGGCCGGCAGACGCACCGTGATCTCGTGCCAAGCCAGGTTGATGCCTGGGATCTGCTTGAACAGCCCGCCCGAGGACTGGAACACGATGGAGTTCGCGAAAGCGACGACGCGCCCGGTCGGGCTCATGGACCGGCCCTGCCCGCTCAACTCCATCAGATGCAGACGCACCAGCCCCAGATCGATCACCTCGCCGGTGACATTGCCGATCTGCACACGATCGCCAATGCGAATGCCGTACCTGCCGATGAGAAAGAAATAACCCACGACCGAGACCAGCACGCTTTGCATGGCGACCGCCAGACCCGCAGTGATCAGGCCGGCGAACGTGGCAAGCGACCCCACCTCGGTGGCAAACGTCGCAACCGCAATGGCAACCACGAGCGCCCACAGCAGGATCTTTCTCAGCAGCAACAAACGTGAGCGGCGACGCACATCCTGCACGTAACGGAACACGGCGCGTCGATACAGTTCGGCCGCAGCGAACACCAACGCCAGCAAGGCCGCAAAGATCGCAAGCCGGATACCGAGCACCCGCCACGCATCTCGGGTCTGTCGCTGCGTCACCTCGCGCCAGTTGTCGAGATTGTTTCGATACTGGGTGAGCAGCACCTCGGCCTTGCTCAGCGGCGTGACGATCGCCGAGGTCTGCTGGAACAACCACGCGATGGTGTCGTACTGATCGCGCACGTGCTGCAACCTGGCAGGATCCTTCTCCGCCTCGGCAGCCAGCTCGTCGCTGCGTGCGGACAGCGCCTGCAACTGATTCAGCGGCTTCTCACGGATCTCCGTAAAGACTTCCTGCAGCTCCTCGGTGCGCCGATCGATCGTTTCGATGGTGCGCGCCTTCGCCGACAAGCGCAGCACCGTCGCAGTCAAATCCCAGATGCCGAACTGGCTGAGCGACGTGGTGACTGCGGAGGTGAGTGATGTTGCAGGAGCGGCCGGCGTGGGCGTCGAGGCCGCCGTCGCGACAGGGCCGGCACTCGCAGGAATCGACGCGGCAATCACATCGATGTGAGCTTTCAGCGCATTGGCATCGGTGTTCTCGTTCGCGAACTGCGACATGTTCGAGAACAGGTTGCGACGCGCGTTGATCAGATCCAGCTCGCCCTGCAGGAGCGAGAGCCGAGCCCGCAGTTCCTCCCGCTCTTTGCCCGATGCCGCGCCAAGCTGACGGCGCACGCTTTCGATATCGCCCTGCAATTCGGTGCGCTGGGCATCGAGCTTCTTCTTCAGGCGCGTGAGCGACTGCGCCTCCGGCGAGTTGGCTTCCTGCTGTTCCTGCCGGGCGCCGGCCTCGCTGCTGATCAGCTCCGCATTGGCCCGCGCGATCTCGAACGCGAGCGCCATGACCTTGTCCGCCGTCTGGCGATTGGCATAGAGAATCAGCAGATCGCTGGGCTGGGTGGCCGCCTGTTGCTGCATGCCCAGGGTGCGATACCAGTCGACCGTTTCGTCGAGAATCTGCACCACCTGCTCGCCGGTCATGACGGCGCGCTGGGTGATGGGGTCGATGGTGGTAGTAGCGGGCGCCTGTTCGGCCGCACCGGCGCTCAGCGAGATCGCGCCCAGCAGCAGCGCGGTGAAGGACCCGATGGCGGTGAGCATGCGGCGGTCTGTGCCACTCCTACCGGTTGAAAGGGCTTGGACTGCTGCGACCAGAATCCGGGCTAACCCCTTGTTCTGGTAGGGATTGGGGAGAAGTTGGTGGACCCGAGGAGGATCGAACTCCTGACCTCCTCATTGCGAACGAGGCGCTCTCCCAGCTGAGCTACGGGCCCACCGAAGGGCGCGAATTGTAGCACCGAGCGGGTCGCTGGCAAGCGTATCGACGACTAAATGAACGTTTCGTAGCGGCGTTCTCAATAGTGGAGTCTGACGACCTTGGTCTTCGAGACCTGCGGCACGAACACCATGAACATGGTGCTGTAGTCGTCCTCACCCAGCGTCACCGTCTCGCCGCTCAACTCATGAACCAGCTGCGGGATGTTGGCGGTGCTGCCGGCGACCAGCACATACTCGCCGCGATGGTCGCGCGTGATGCGTTTGGCAAGCTCCGCCCAGGTCGCCGACGGTACGACGTTCACCGGCAATGCCAGCGTTTCGGACAAGGGCGTGACGGTCTGGTGAGCGCGTCGAAACTCCGAGGCGAAAATCGCGTCGAGGCCCCGCACCGGACGAGCCTTGGAAAGCATGGTGGCAAGACGCGCCGCGCGCTCGCGACCCTGAACACTCAAAGGAGGATCGGGGTCATCGCCGTTCTCGACCTCGGCGTGACGGACCACGAACACCACGGTCGTCGCGCGGGCATCGAACAACCAGGCCGCTGCCGCCACCAAAGCGATGAACAACAGTACCGGCAGCACCAGCGGAAAAAAGAAGGGCCGCCGGCGCATCTTGTCGAGATCTCGTTGCATGGGGCGGATGATAACACTCACACCGGAGCCCCCCGGGGATACGGTCACAGGCGGTGCGGCCGAACCCACTGAAGACCCGATCTGGTGCAGGAACGCGGCGATCGCGCCGTCGCAGCGGCGTTTGATCGGGCATTAGGATTGCATTAGGAGCAGACAGTCGCGCACAGGGAAACAAATTATGCCCCTTTCATCGTCTTCCAGGATCGGGTGGACACTGGCCGACTGGCGCGCCGCCTATCGCAGCGCTCGGCTGAAACTGAATGACGTCTATGAGCCGTCGTCGGCTGCAGACGGCGACACCGCATGGATCGCCCGGATCGATGCGGTCAAGCTGCGCGCTCAACTCCAGCAATTGGAACATCGCTTAGCCGCCGTCGGCGGCGATCTGTCGCGGTTGCCTTTGTATGGTGTGCCGTTCGCGGTGAAGGACAACATCGACGCCGCCGGCTGGTCGACGACGGCCGCGTGCCCGGCCTTTGGTTACGCCGCTCAGGACGACGCCACGACCGTGCGACGCTTGCGTGAAGCCGGCGCCATCCTGATCGGCAAAACGAACCTGGATCAGTTCGCTACCGGGCTGGTGGGGACGCGCTCACCCTATGGCGCCGTCGCCAATGCGTTCCGCAGCGATTACATCAGCGGCGGGTCGAGCGCAGGCTCGGCCAGTGTCGTCGCTCGCGGACTCGTGCCCTTCTCTCTCGGCACAGACACGGCCGGCTCGGGGCGGGTTCCCGCCGCTTTCAACAACATCGTTGGCCTGAAGCCCACGCGTGGCTGGTTGAGCACCCGGGGTGTCGTGCCTGCCTGCCGGACGCTCGATTGCGTGTCCGTCTTCGCGCTGACGGTCGAGGATGCCGAGGAAATCGCCGCCATCGCCGGTGGCTATGACACCAGCGATCCTTATTCGCGAACCTTCCCTGAAGCTTCGTTCAACACCACACCGCTACGCCTGGCGGTGCCGGATTCACTCGAATTCTTTGGCGATGCTCAGGCGCAGCAGGCATTCCGCAAGTCTGTCGAAACGTGGCGATCGCTGGACGCCACCATTACGCCGATCGATTTCTCGCCCTTTGGCGAGCTCGCAGCCTTGTTATACGAAGGGCCGTGGGTCGCAGAACGCTACGCGGTCGCCGAATCGCTGTTCGAGCGCGACCCCACCGCCCTGCACCCCGTCATTCGATCCATTCTCTCGACGGCAACTCACTTCAAAGCCGTCGATACCTTCAGATATGAGTACCGGCGCGCCGCGCTCGCCCGTCGTATCGATGAGGCACTGCAAGGTTTCACCGCGCTGCTGGTGCCGACGACGCCGAGCATCTATACAACGGCCGAGGTGCTGGAAGATCCGGTGCGGCTCAATTCCCGGCTCGGGACTTACACGAACTTCACCAATCTCGCGGATCTTTCGGCGCTCGCCCTGCCCGCTCATTTCCGGGACAATGGTCTCCCCACGGGCATCACGCTGCTCGCACCCGCCTGGCACGATCGAAAACTGGCCGCTCTCGGCAAACGTTGGCAACACCACATGTCCTTGCCGCTCGGCGCTACCGGCCGCGCACTGGATACAGTCGCGAAAGAAACAAAACGTTCAACACCGCCCGCCACCGTGCGGCTCGCCGTCGTCGGCGCGCATCTCACCGGCATGCCGCTCAATCATCAACTCACGTCGCGCAATGCCGTGTTCGTCGAGCGCTGCCGAACTGCATCGGCCTATCGCTTGTATGCGCTCGCCAATACCTCGCCGCCAAAGCCCGGCCTGGTCAGAGCGATGACGGCAGGTAAGCCCATCGAGGTCGAGCTCTGGGACGTGCCGCTGGAAAAATTCGGCTCGTTTGTCGCGGAGATCCCAGCGCCGCTGGGCATCGGTTCGCTGGAGCTCGAAGATGGCCGCGTCGTGAGGGGTTTCATCTGCGAGCCCATCGGACTGCAGGGCGCGCATGACATCACTTCCTTCGGCGGCTGGCGTGCCTATTCAGCCAGCCTGAAGTGAATCGAACGCGCGAGCGGCGTCGATGATGGCGCGCGCCACTTCGGCATCGCTTCGGTTCCCGATCGAGGGATCGAGAAATACTTCGTAGGCTTTGATTGCGAACACCGCGATACCCATCGGGCCGGCCGGCATGCGGACCGTGAAGCTGTCGCGGCGATCGCGAATGAACGCAGCTGCTGCACGAACCGCGGCATGTTCCAGCTCATCCGTGTGCTCTGGGTAGGAGAACCGCCACTCTCGCACGCGCTTGTTGATAACGAACTTATCCTCGCCGCCTGCATCGATGCCGGCCGCGGCGAAGATGCGACAGTCGTAGTCGAGACAGGTCTGCGGCCTGACGGAATAGATCGAGCATCTGCCGCCATCGAGCATGGGACACAAACCATTCTCCAACGCACGCACGGTGAGATTGCCTTTCGCGAAGCCCGCCGCGCTGACGATGAATGTTGCAGGAATGCGCGCCGCCGCCTCGCGATCCTCGGGCCTCAATTGCAACGAATAACCGGAGACGCAGCAACCGACGCAGTCCCCGCAAGGCACGTCCATGCCTTCATTGCCTTGCAGAGAACGGCGCATTCTTCGCAGCCAGTCACTGAACGGACCTGCGGCCACGGTGGATTCGGACTTCAACGCAATCATCTCGAAACGTTCGATCAGCGCGCCGCCAGGGCCGACAGTGGCACCCAGGCCAGACCGAGCTGGAAGCCGATGTCGGGCGTGTTGTTGATGTTCTGCAGATTCTCTGTGATGCCGAACGTGAACAGGAAGTTGTTGCGCCGGTGGCGTATGCCCAAGCTCAACTGATACTTCTCGCCGAGCAGTTCATCCAGATCCGTTTCGTCGCGCGAGTACACGCTCTTGCTGATGTAGCCTTGCAGATTCACATTGGTGCGCGCGGTCAGGATGCGCTCGTAGCCGAAGACCAGCGTCGGGATGACCTGCGCATCCTGCGGCGATACCTGGCTCGAGCCGTCGTAGTACACCGCCGAAGCATCCAGATACAACCCATGGTGCTGGCTCTTGCGCTGTAGCGACACTTGCATGCCGTAATCGGTGCGTCCGGTCGAGAGCAGCTCGCGACGGCCCGCTATCGGCACCTTCACCGCCACTTCGGCCGCCAGATGCCATTTGCCCGGCAGCGTCCAACCGCTGTAACGCATGCCGATCGTCGGATCGAGCAGGCCGCCGTCGGTCGGCGCGCCGAGGCTCGCGTATTGGCTCGACTTCAAGTCGTAGATCAGGTTGACCTGATTCTTCGACACCGCCGGCCGCCCGAAAGAGCTGAAACCGAACGAGTCGTGAAAGCTTTCGATCGTGCCATCGAGGAAGCCGCCGTGGAACGAGACGCCGCTGGCGATGACGTACGCGGTCCAGACCTCGGAGATCTTGTAGTGGAAGGTCACGTCGAGTAACGCGAGCTCCAGATCGACCAGATAGTTCTCGCCGGGCAGATCGCGGATCGCCTGCAGTTCCTCCGCCCCCAGATCTCGCCGGCCACGCGACTCGAGACTCGTCAGATACTTTTCCACCTCGGGGCTCAGGGCCCAGGTGTTCTGATAACCCAACTCGGTCTCGAGCGCCCAACTGCCCGGCTCGATGGAGACAGCATGGGCCGGCCGCATGTCCAGGCGCAGAAAGCCGAACGGCGACAGGTCTCGAGAGCGCAGAAGACCGTAGAGTTGACCCTCTTCGGCTTGGACCACAGGTGCGCCCAAAGCGAGGCCGACGACCGCGAGCGTCACGGCTGGCAGTTTTTTCACGATGCGTTCCTTGTCTAAAGTCAGGAGCAAGCTTGCACGACACGCGACTGCACGACTTGGATGGGCGTGTCAGTAGTTGGCCGAGGGAAACCTACCGGGAGTGTGGACAGTTCCAGATGCCACACATGAACGCAACTGGCAAGAATCCGCGGCAGCGGGCCACGCGACGGATTGCGTTCGATGCAGGCAGCGAGCGCCGCCTTGCGAGAACTGAAAGCTCGAGCTTCAAGTGCCGCTTTCGACGCGGCGACGGCGGGCGCTCATGCGTTCGTGCAAACGAGAGATGCAATCGCTGCCAGTGCGCACGAACAGAAACGGCAGCAATGCGTGCACGAGGCAAGCGAGCCCCGCGAACAACAGCTGGAAACCGAACCCGGCCGCGGTCCGTAGATGCGCCAGGTACGATTCCCCCGCCGCCGCGGGGTGCGCGGTAAACGGATTGGCACGCACGGTATTCATGCCTGACAGGCTACCGAAGCGCGTCGGCGACGCGATTGCAAAATCGTGGACACCGGCTCCGCCTGACGCAACAATGTTGCGCAACTTCGACTCCCCGCGCATTCGCCTACATGGATCGCCTCGACCGCCGCATTCTCGACCTGCTTCAGCACGACGGCTCGCTGACCGCCGCCGACATCGCCGAGCGCGTCGGTCTGTCCAAAGCACCTTGCTGGCGCCGGATTCAGCGCCTGCAGGAAAAAGGCGTGATTACCCGCACCGTAGCGCTGGTCGACGCCAAGGCAGTGAACGTCGGCACGACCGTGTTCGTGACCGTGAAAACATCCAATCACAGCGAGGCATGGTTCGAGCAGTTCGTGCGCACGGTGCGCGACATCCCCGAGGTCACGGAAATCCATCGAGTCAGCGGCGAAGTGGATTATCTGCTGCGCATCGTCGTGCCCAACATCGACGCCTACGATGTGGTGTACAAAAAGCTGATTGCCGGCTGTGCGTTTCTCGATGTGAGCGCAAGCTTCTCTTTGGAGACCATCAAGCACACGACTGCCCTGCCCCTGAACTATCTTGCGACCGACGACTGAGGAGCCTGCATGACGACCCGGACGTCACCCCTGTCGACGGGGGAACATGTCGATGTATTGGTCGTGGGCGCAGGGTTGTCCGGTATCGGCGCGGGCTATCACCTGCAGCGGCACTGCCCGAAGAAAAGTTACGCCATTCTCGAAGGCCGAGACTGCATCGGCGGCACGTGGGATCTGTTCCGCTATCCCGGCATCCGCTCCGATTCGGACATGTATACGCTGGGCTATTCTTTCCGCCCGTGGCGCGAGGCCAAGTCCATCGCGGATGGATCATCGATCCTCAACTATGTGCGCGACACGGCGCGAGATTTCGGCATCGATCGCAAGATCCGATTCAATCATCGCGTGACACGCGCGTCGTGGTCGTCTCGCGAAGCACTGTGGGCTGTCGAAGTCGAGACGCCTTCGGGCACCGCTCGCTTCACCTGCAATTTCCTGTTCCTGTGCAGTGGCTACTACAGCTACGAATCGGGTTATACCCCTGAATTCCAGGGCACCGAGCGCTTTCAGGGGCGCATCGTGCATCCACAGAAATGGACCGAGGACGTCGACTATGCCGGCAAACGCGTTGTCGTCATCGGCAGCGGCGCGACGGCGGTGACGTTGGTACCGGAGCTGGCCAAGCAGGCTGCACACGTCACGATGCTGCAGCGGTCGCCGACGTACATCGTCGCGCGTCCGGAAGAAGATCCGGTCGCCAACTGGCTGCGCCGATACTTCCCTGCGAAGTTTGCCTATGGCGTGACCCGCTGGAAGAACGTGTTGCTAGGCATGTGGTTCTTCAACTTGTGCCGTCGCAAGCCGGAACAGATGAAACAGTACCTCCTGCATCTCCTCAGAAAGGAGCTGGGCGAGCACTGCGATGTCGAGCGAGATTTCACGCCGCGTTACAACCCCTGGGAGCAGCGCCTGTGCCTGGTGCCGAACGGCGATCTGTTCCAGGCCTTGAAACAAGGCAAGGCGTCGGTGGTGACGGACCACATCGAAACGTTCACCGAACAGGGCTTGAAGTTGCGCTCGGGCGCCGAGCTGGCGGCCGATCTGATCGTCACCGCGACTGGATTGAATCTGCAGGTGCTGGGCAACCTCGCACTGAGCGTCGACGGTCGGCCGGTCGAGCCGGCGCGCACCATGAACTACAAGGGCATGATGTACAGCGACGTGCCGAACCTGGCCACGGCGTTCGGTTACACGAACGCGTCATGGACGCTGAAGTGCGATCTCACCTGCGAGTACGTCTGCCGCCTGTTGAACTACATGGACAAGCACGGCCATCGCCAGTGCACGCCACGCAATGAGGATCCGTCGATCACAGCGACGCCGTGGATCGACTTCACCTCAGGCTACGTGCAACGTTCGATCGATCGGTTCCCCAGCCAAGGCTCGAAGGCGCCGTGGCGCCTTCATCAGAACTACGCGCTCGATCTGGTGAACCTGCGCTTCGCCGCCATCAACGACGGCGTATTGCGCTTCAGTTCACCGGATGCTCGCTGACCATGGTCAGCACGTCGTAGCTCGCGCAGATCTCGCCGTTCTGGTTGGTGATCTCGGTGTCCCACGCCACTTCGCCATAGCCCTTCTCGGCCCGCAGCGACTTGGATTTACAGGTGAGCCGCACCTTGATGCGGTCGCCCGGCTTCACCGGCTTCACGAAGCGCAGGCGATCGATGCCGTAGTTGGCCAGCACCGGACCATACGGCGGATCGACGAACAATCCCGCCGCGGCAGAGACGAGGAAATAGCCGTGGGCGACGCGGCCGCCGAATAGCGGATTGCGAGCCGCAGCTTCCTCGTCCATGTGCGCATAGAACGTGTCGCCCGACAGTGCAGCGAACTTCTCGATGTCATCGAGAGTCACTTCACGCTCGGCGGAATTGATGCTGTCACCCACCTGCAGCTCATGGAACGACTTGCGGAACGGATGACGCTGCGGATCCTTCTGCACGGCGCCGCGTGTCCAGCGACCCGTGACGGACGCGATCGTCTGCGGACTGCCCTGAATCGCCGTGCGCTGCATGTAGTGCATGACGCCGCGAATGCCGCCCATCTCTTCGCCACCGCCTGCGCGCCCCGGTCCGCCATGCACGAGCGCTGGCAGCGGAGAGCCATGACCGGTCGATTCCTTCGCGCAATCGCGATTGACAACCAGCAAACGACCATGCAGCGGCGCCAGACCGAGCACCAACTCGGTGGCGAGCGCGTCATCGGCCGTGAACACCGATGCGACGAGACTGCCTTCACCCAGGCGCGCGAATCCAATCGCCTCGCTGGTGGATTGATACGGCACGACGCTGCACACCGGACCGAACGCCTCGATGTGATGCAGCGCCTTGGCCTTGCGCGGCTCGCGACAGTAGAGCAAGGACGGCGCGACGAACGCACCGTGGTCGTGATCGGCTCCCGCGAGTTCTACCCGCTCGGCGGTAATCAGCTCAGCCTCACGGCGCAGTTCGCTAATGCGCCCCAGCACCTCGCGACGCTGTGACAAAGCGGCCAGCGGCCCCATGCGAACATTCTCGAGCCGCGGATCGCCCACGACGATCTTGCCCAGCGTGGCCTTCAAGGCTTCCACGACTGCATCTGCATGTGCCGCCGGCACGATGGCCTTGCGGATCGCCGTGCACTTCTGGCCGGCCTTCGTGGTCATCTCACGCGCGACTTCGCGAACGAACAGATCGAACTCCGGCTGCCCGGGTCTCGCGTCTTCCGCCAGCACGCAGCTGTTGATCGAATCGGTCTCGCTGATGAAGCGCACCGAATGCGCGACGATGCTTGGATGAGTGCGAAGCTTCTGCGCGGTGTTCGCCGAGCCGGTGAAAGACACGACGTCCTGGCAGGTCAGATGATCGAACAGATCGCCCACGCTGCCGCACACCAGCTGCAACGAGCCTTCAGGCAGGATGCCGGACTCGATGATCCGACGGACCACCAGTTCGGTGAGATACGACGTCGCGGTGGCGGGCTTGACGATGGCGGGCACGCCGGCGAGCAAGGTCGGCGAGAGCTTCTCCAACATTCCCCAGACCGGGAAGTTGAATGCATTGATGTGAACGGCCGCGCCTTCCAGCGGCACGCAGATGTGCTGACCGACGAACGTGCCGGTCTTCGAGAGCATCTCGACATCGCCGTCGATGTACACCTTGCTGTTCGGCAGCTCGCGCGTGCCCTTGCTCGCATAGGCGAACAGGGTGCCGAAGCCGCCGTCGATATCGATCCACGAATCGGTCTTGGTCGCACCGGTGGCATAGGAGAGCGCGTAGAACTCTTCCTTGAACTCCCCCAGCTTCTTCGCGAGCTGTTTCAGCAGCGCAGCGCGTTCATGAAAGGTCAGCTTGCGCAGCGCCGGACCGCCCACCTCACGCGCGTAACGCAGCGTGGCTTTGAAATCGATGCCCGTCGATGAAGCCGACGCGATGACCTGGCCGGTCGTCGCATCGCGCAGCTGCTGGACTTCGCCTTCGCCGGCAAACCAGCGGCCTTGAATGTAGCTCTTCAGTTGCATGGTGTCCCCTGGAGCCGGCGGCTGTGCTCAGCGGCCGGTGAACTTCGGTGTACGTTTCTCGGTGAAGGCTGCGACGCCTTCAGCGTAATCCTGCGAGCGCCCCAGCTCGCGCTGGAAGTCACGTTCCTGATCGAGCTGCTGCTCGAGCGAGTGACTCCAGGACTCGTAGATCGCTTGTTTGGTTCGCGCCAGTCCGCGCGTGGGGGCGGCCGCCAACTGGGTCGCGAGTTGATCGACGGTGGTCTTCAGTTCGGCGTCCTCGACACAACGCCAGATCAAGCCCCACTGCGCCGCCTGCTCGGCTGGCAACTTGTCGCCCAGCAACGCGAGCCCCATGGCGCGTGCGTTACCCAGGAGTCGGGGCAAGAACCAGGTGCCGCCGGAATCCGGTACGAGACCCAGCTTGCTGAATGCCTGCACGAAGCTCGCGGACTTCGCGGCGATGACCAGATCGCAGGCCAACGCGATGTTTGCTCCAGCACCGGCGGCAACGCCGTTGATCGCACCGATCACCGGCATCGGCAGATTGCGAAGGGCGAGCACCAGCGGCTTGTAGTAGTTCTCGATGGAGTCCCCGAGATCCACGCCCTGCCCGCCTGGCGCCACGGCGCGATCGCCCAGGTCCTGCCCAGCGCAGAAGCCCCGCCCTGCGCCGGTGAGCACCAGCACTCGGGCTTCGGTATCGCCCTTGAGCTGCGAAAGTGCGTCACGCACTTCGGTATGCATCTGCACGTTGAAACTATTGAGCCGATCGGGCCGGTTCAAGGTGAGCCGCGCCACGCCGCCCGACACCTCGAACAGAATCGTTTGATAAGTCATCTCAGCGCTCGTCGTAGGTTAATTCCAGCTCAGGGCTGGTGGGCTTCACCTGGCAGCAGAGCACGAAGCCTTCCTTGACCTCCCAAGGCTCCAGTGCGTAGTTCACTGCCATCTCGGCGCTGCCGCGCGTGATCTTGACCCGGCAGGTCGAACACACGCCGGCGCGACAGGAGTAAGGCAACTCCATGCCTACGCGCTCGGCCGCATCGAGCACCGTCGCATCGTCATCCAGCATGCTGAAGGTGCGCTGACGGCCGTCCATCGTGATGGTGATTTCAGCCACGTGCTCTGCGGTCGCGCGCTTCGGTTTCGCCTGGACCACAGGCTGAGCGGTTCCCGCCGGCATGTCGCTGGCGAAACGCTCGGTGTGAATACGTTTGGCGTCGACGCCCAGATCGACGAGCGTGTCACGCACACTTTCGATCATGTCGCCAGGGCCACAAAGGAAGTACGCGTCCGTCTGCAGCGGATCGAACACTTCCTTGCTCAGCAAGGTGACCTTCTCGCGATCCAGCCGGCCGTTGAACAACTCCACATCCTGCGGCTCGCGGCTGAGCAGGAAATAAAGCGACAGGCGCGTCGGATAGCGATCCTTCAGCGCGAGCAGCTCCTCGGCGAACATGATCGTCGACGTCGTGCGGTTGCTATAGAACAGCATGATCCGGCTGTTCGGCTCGTTGGCCAGCAGATTCTTCACGATGCCCAGAATCGGCGTGATGCCGCTGCCTCCGGCGAATGCGCAATAGGTGCGCTCGGCGGTGGGCTGCGGCTCGGCGAAGAACCGGCCGGTCGGCGTCAGCACTTCGATGCTGTCGCCCGCCCGCAGCTGATTGGCGAGGTACTGCGACATGCTGCCGTTCTCGTGAACGCGCACGCCGATACGCAAGTGACTGTCGTCGGCCGCACTGCATATCGAATAGGTGCGCCGGACTTCCTGACCGCCGATCTGCGCACGCACACCGACGTGCTGACCGGGAAGAAAGCGATAGGCCTCACGCAGCGAGTCAGGCACTTCGAAAGAAATGCACAGCGCATCGCTGCCTTCGGGATGCACGTGGGCCACTTTGAGCGGATGAAAAGTCAGCATGAGATGGGGCCTGTGAACACTCATTTGATGGACTGCGACGAGCTATTGCGGTTCAGGGCTAGGCGCAACGACCGCCGTGTACTGTGTGTACACAAGGGAGGAGTAACGACGTCCTGAACCGCAATAGCTCGTCCCATCAAAGGATATTTATACATTATATGGGTTGCGCCTCGAATCGCCTGCCGCTGCGTTACAAAGCTTGCCCGTATCGACATACGAGCTGCGCTTTGCGCCTTGCTGCAGGCGATTGGAGGCGCAACGCAGTCCATCAAATGAGTGTTCACAGGCCCTAGATACATTTGAAATATTCGAAGGGTTCCAGACAGCTGGAGCAGCGATACAAGGCCTTGCAGGGCGTCGATGCGAACTCGCTCTGCTTGCTGGTCTGCAGGGACGAGCAGCGCGGACAGGCCACCTTGGGCTCGCGGAACAGATGTTTCGGATTGCTCACCGACTGCGCGGGCGGTGCGATGCCGTACTCTTTGAGCTTGGCGCGACCGCTCTCGGTCAGCCAGTCGCTGGTCCACGGTGGAGACAACACCTGCTCCACTTTGGAATGTTCGTATCCTTCCGCTTCCAGTCGCGTTTCGATGGAACGTGCGATCACTTCCGTCGCCGGGCAACCGGTGTAGGTCGGCGATACGCCCACGGTCACTCGACCGTTGTCCGCAACGCGGACGTGACGAATGATGCCCAGCTCGACCACGCTCAGAACCGGAATCTCCGGGTCCGGCACATCCGCCAGGATGCGCCAGATCTCGCGCTCGGCAGGAGCGGCGAAGCCCTCGACGCGATTGGCGGGCGCCTGCTGCATGGCTACCACTGTGCCCCGGGGTAAGTCCGCTGCATGAACTGCATCTCGGCCAGCAAGTGGCTCAGATGTTCGCTGTGCTGCTGGCGCTTGCCGTACCAGCGATAGGAAACATCCGCGGGCTTCTTGAGCGTTGCTTCCGCGAGCACCTGCTCGACGTTTGCATTCCAGGCCGCGCGCAGCGACGCAGGATCGGGTCCCAATCCAGCCGCAGCGGCCTCTTCGTCCACGGCGCCCGGTGCGAACAGCTCGCCGGTGAATTTCCACAACGCATCCAGGCCCGCCTGCACGCGCTTGTGACTTTCTTCGGTGCCATCGCCCAGACGCACCATCCAGCCGGAGCTGAAGCGATAGTGGTAACGCGTCTCTTTGAGCGCCTTGGCGGCAAGCTCGGCGAAGCGCGGCTCCGAAGAGCCCTGCAGACACTCGAACAGCTCGAGCTGCCAGGCGTCGATCAGGAACTGACGCACGAGCGTGTGGCCGAAATCCACATTGGGCTGCTCGACCAGCGCCAGATTGCTGAAGTCGGAAGGATCGCGCAGGAACGCAAGATCGTCCTCGCTACGTCCCTTGCCTTCGATCTCGCCCGCATAGGAAAGCAGATGACGAGCCTGGCCCAGCAGATCCAGTGCGATGTTCGCCAGCGCCAGATCTTCCTCGAGCGCCGGCGCATGACCAACCCACTCTCCCAGTCGTTGCGCGAGGATCAGGCTGGTGTCACCGAGATGGAGCGCGTATCGGAAACGCAGATCCGTCGAAGCGGCGGTCACGGTGGTGGCCACGGCGCTCATAGATTCTTCACCTCGTCCGGAATCGAATAGAACGTCGGATGGCGATAGATCTTGTCCTTGGCAGGCTCGAACAGCGCCTCGGCATCGCCTGGATCCGATGCGATGATCTCGGACGAGCGCACCACCCAGATGCTCACGCCTTCCTGCCGGCGGGTGTACAGATCACGCGCGTGCTCGATGGCCTGGCGCGCATCGACCGCGTGAATGCTGCCGACATGCTTGTGCTCCAATCCCGAGCGCGCACGAATGAAGACTTCGTACAGCGGCCACTGCTTGCGTTGCTCACTCATGTTTATTTCCTCAAGCCGCCCGCGTTTCGCGAGCGCGCTGTTTTTCGGCATGGGCCAGTGCGGCTTCGCGCACCCAGCGACCGTCATCGTGCGCACGGCGTCGCGCCTCGAGCCGCTCGCGGTTGCACGGACCGTTGCCCTTGAGCACTTCTTCGAACTCTTTCCAGTCGATCGTGCCGTGCACGTAGTGCTGGGTCGCCTCGTCCCAACGCAGGTCCGGATCCGGCACCTTCAGGCCGAGGAACTCCGCTTGCGGCACCGTGATGTCGATGAACTTCTGGCGCAGCTCGTCGTTGGTGAAGCGTTTGATCTTCCAGCGCATGGACTGCGCGGTGTGCTTGGACGCCGCATCGTTCGGGCCGAACATCATGATCGACGGCCACCACCAGCGATCGAGCGCATCCTGCGCCATGCGGTGTTGCTCGGGCGTGCCGCGAGCCAGCGTCATCATGATTTCGAAGCCCTGTCGCTGGTGGAAGCTCTCTTCCTTACAGATGCGCACCATGGCCCGCGCGTACGGACCGTACGAACAACGGCAGATCGGAATCTGATTCATGATGGCCGCGCCATCGACCAGCCAGCCGATCGCTCCCACGTCGGCCCAGGTCGGTGTCGGGTAGTTGAAGATGCTCGAGTACTTCGCGGTACCCGCCAGCAGTTGCTCCAGCAGCTCGTCGCGAGAAACGCCAAGCGTCTCCGCGGCGCTGTAGAGATACATGCCGTGGCCGCCCTCGTCCTGCACCTTCGCGATCAGCACCGCCTTACGACGCAGCGATGGCGCGCGCGTAATCCAGTTGCCTTCGGGAAGCATGCCGACGATCTCGGAATGAGCGTGTTGCGAGATCTGGCGAATCAGCGTCTGACGATACGCCTCGGGCATCCAGTCCTTCGGCTCGATGCGATCGTCGGCGTCCACCTTGCTCTGAAAACGCTGCTCCAGCGTCACAGCGTCCGTCGCCTGGTGCAGGCAGTCCGCACCCAGAGAATCCAAACCTTGCGTGTACATAAAGCCCCCACATCTCCAGCCCGGCCAATGTGACACAAAACGACGCGACGTTCAATTTTTTCTGTGTCACATGAGCGCGACGCTGGCCAGGTATTGGGCAACCTGCACGCTGCCTGCGCTAACATGCGTGTCCATGTCAGCCAAATCGCACTCGGGCTTCGTCGCTCGCACGCACGCGCTGGTCGCCCGCTTCCGGCGGCAGCGCCCGCTACGGGGCGGATCGTTGCTGGTCACCATCCTCGGCGACGCCATCGCCCCTCGCGGCGGCACCATCGCACTGGCAAGTCTGATCAAGCTCGCCATGCCTTTCGGACTGACCGAGCGGCTGGTCCGCACATCCATCGGACGACTCGCCAACGAGGAATGGGTCAGCTTCGAGCGCAGCGGTCGCGCAAGTTTCTACAGCCTCACTCCCAAGGGCCGCGCCCGCTTCGCCGAGGCCACCCAGCGAATCTATGGCGCGCCTCCGCAGGACTGGGATGGGCTGTGGACCATGGCGATCGTCCCTCCGACGCTGAAGAATCGGCGCGACGACTTGCGTGAAGAGTTGCTCTGGCTGGGTTTCGGTCAGATCACGCCCGGTGTATTCGCTCACCCGACCTACAAAGAATCGGCGATCAATGTGCGGCTCGATGAGCTGCAATCGAGCGGTCAGCTGGTCGTGATGAAGGGCTCGATCCTGTCGCAGGCGGCGAGCGCCAATCTGGTCGCGATGGGTTGGAACCTGGACGATCTGGCGCGTCGCTACAAACGTTTCATCGACATGTTCTCGCCGGTCGCGGCGGGCTTGCACGGCGCGAGGAACGCACCTATCGACGGCGATATCGCTTTCATTCTGCGAACTCTGCTCCTGCACGAGTATCGCAAGGTCCATCTGCGCGATCCGTTATTGCCCGCGGCACTCTTGCCCGAAGACTGGGCTGGCGCCGATGCGCAGAAACTCTGCCGCGATTTGTATGCAACTGTGTTTCCAGCTTCCGAGCAATATCTCTCCGCCACGGTGCAGACGCAGGCCGGCGCCCTGCCGGCGCCGGCCGCGGAGATCTTTCAGCGCTTCGGCGGGCTACCGCCCGTCGAAACGCATATCGGCGACACGCGGGTCGCTTAGTCCTTCCAGTTCTCGAGCCGATCCACCAGCACCTGCAGGAATCGGTTCGCGCGATGGCCGTCCATCACGCGATGATCCAGCGTCAGCGTGATGAAACAACGCGGACGGATCACGACGCGGTCTTCACCGTTCTCGGTGACGACCACGGCCC
>Ga0182742_1001609_pt1 | contig 27962 bp, 28 predicted proteins | sample eDN5th37CBELigMG_FD_128880 | JGI IMG/M metagenome (GOLD analysis project Ga0182742, IMG submission 128880) | Enriched Miracle-Growth compost microbial communities from Emeryville, California, USA - eDNA 5th pass 37_C BE-Lig MG (version 2)... ...
ATGGTCATGAAGTGGTGGGAGAAAATGCATTTTCTCCCACCACTTCATGACCATACAGCAACCTTTCAGCATAGCTGAAAGGCGTGTGAAATGTTCATTTCACACGAATGAGTCAAAAATCTGATTTATCAACATAGTACTTTAACATAGCCAAAATAAAAATAAGTGCTCATTTTTTTGCAAGAAAGCACAAAAAAGCGACTAAAAATGGTACTAGATTTTACATGTTTTCCCCCATTTGTTGAAAGACCTGAAAAAAATGATACTTAAACAAGAGATTAATTTTATTCCATTAAAGTTTAAGACTGATTTTCCGACCCTTGTGCCACCATTTTCTGTTTCTTATGCGTCATCATTTACCCCTGAAAGGTTAGAAACGTATTAAAAGATTATTGAATAGGATTAGAGAGTATGGAAAATACTCTTATTGCTAATATATAGTAATAACCACCTTATTGGGAGGAGGAGTTTCTAAAACATGCTGATGGATTATTTAATCATGGCAGCCATGTGGATATTCGGCTTTGTTGGCTTTCTTCTCTTTATTCCACGCAAAGACCGGCGAAAGGGAGTCTTCGCCAGTTTGCTGTTTCAAGCCATCATCTGGCTTTGTGATATGCCTGCTTTTACATATGGTTTGTTAAGTGCTCCTGTCCGAGAGTTCCCAAAAGCGACCGATCTCGCAATTACAATCGATTATTTTTTTTACCCCATATTGTTTTCCATATTTTACGTCCATAAGAGGGTAAAAGGGAGTCTACGTTCTACACTTATATACTTTTTTGTTTGGGTCTCTTTCATCACGTTGTTTGATGTTGTTATCGAGAGATATACAGATTTATTAGAATATGGATTCATAACGTGGTATGGGATGTGGATGTACATGGGGTTTCTCTTTTACGTAAGTCAAGTCTGCTGTAATTGGTTCTTTAAGGACCAATCATTGTTGTGGGGGACCTAATGAGAATTGATTGGTGGCTCTTATTATCGGTGTATGCTGTAGCAACAGGAATACTTTTCTTCATACCGAAAAATAAAATTCGACTTGCAGTAGTGGCTTTTTTATTCAAACAGATTATTACTTTTCTGATAGGGTTAGTGGTTGTAGAGTTGGGGCTGCTAGAATATCCTGTTCGATTATTCTCTTCTATCAATCGAACGAGCTTTACATATGAGTATTATGTTTTTCCTGTCACATGTGCTGCCTTTAATGTATGGTATCCCAATGATCGAAGCACTCTTATTCAACTGGGATATTATGTTGGATTTAGTTCTGTGCTGACTATTGTTGAAGTCATTATCGAAAAATATACCGATCTCATCAAATACATCCACTGGGAATGGTATATTACTTGGATTTCAATCTGTCTTTCGTTTTTTATAGCCCGTTTATTTTGTGTCTGGTTTTTTGCAAAAGGGAGAGCTTCCTACTAGTACAATCGGAGTTGATTGATCATTGGTACTGGCAAAGCAACCTTCGCCAGGATAAAGATCCAGCTATGTTTGTGACTGAACGTCACCCACATAAAATGAGTTTAGATCAGATAAGGTGCATCATAAAGCGAATATCAAGCCGTGCAGGGATTAACAAAGAAATACATCCACATCATATTTGTTTTGCTTCATCATTTATACAACTCCTAACTATTAAGTTAGCCTCCTAAAATGAAACAACATCTAATTCGGGAGGCTATCTATCTCCTTCTAACCATTTCTTTCACCTTATTAAAAATTGCCATACTTGCTATAACACAATCCTTATTAAACAAACCTCCCTCCATAACTAAGAAGCGACAGCTTTGTTCAGCTATCGCCCCCATTTTGTTTAAGTACATGATTTTCACATGATTTTGCACATTAATACAAACTTTCAATTGCAACATTGTCTGGTAGTTTAAATGGATTTTCTTTATTGATCCGGTCATAAAACATGATGCCATCTAAATGATCCATTTCGTGTTGGATTACGATGGATTGATATCCTTTAAATCTGAAAATCATTTCTTGTCCATTTATGTCATATGCTTTTACCTTAATTCGTTCATATCTCGGTACGAATCCCTTCACTTCCCTATCAACGGAAAGACAACCTTCTCCTTCAGGTAGATAAATCATATTGACAGAATGGCTAATCATTTTTGGATTGATTAACATACATTCTAAATTTCCCTCATCAAAAAGTGCTGCAAACATCCGTTTATCAAGCCCAATTTGATTGGCCGATAACCCCACTCCAGGTCGAAGTTTATATTTTTTTGCCATATTTGGATCTTGGCTATTCTTTAAATACTGAAGCATGCATAGCAAAGCCTCTTTATCTTCACTTGAAACAGGAAGATTTACTGGTTCGGTTTTCTTTCGTAATATAGCAGAACCTTCTCTGACTATATCATTCATTGTAATTATGTATTTGGAGCCAAACTTACTCATATATAAACACCTCGTCTACTTTCCGATTTAATACTTTTGAAATTTTAAAAGCTCATTCAAGTGTTGGATCATACTTATCATGTTCAATACAATGAATGGTGTACCTTACAACTCCGCATTTCTTAGCGAGGGCTTCCTGCGTCATTCCTAATTTTTTTCTTAGAACTTTTATTATATTTTTCAGACTTAACACCTCATTTGTCTAAAATATTGGCCATTTATTCTATGATATAATTAATAAAATGTCCATTATTTTGGACATTTGTACAATACCTCCTGATTTCTTATTGAACGAACCTGTCATGTTAATTGAACAACGTTCGGTAATTTTCGGATTGAAACTTAATAGTTATAATCCGACAGAGCCATTTTATTAAGTTAAGAAGCTCCACCCCTGTAAATATTTATGGTCACGAGAATATCAAAAGACTAACCAAAATAGGCTAGTCTTTTTAAATTTTATAAACTCATTCCGTATACAATTGGATACATCTTTCTCATGCTAATCAAGGATTATGTTCATGATAATCTACTTCAGTCTATTTATAACCCAAAGATTCAACCACTCAATAAGACGATTGAGACTTTCTTTAATTTCTCTATGAGAACTACCATCCTTTCATTCCCATTTTTCACCTGAATGAAGGTATAAGTCCTCCAGAGCTAGTTTGATAGCATGGTCTTCCGTATCAATCAGTGAGAGCGTTCTTGTGAGAGGTTCCCAATGCCATTCTGACATATATCCATACTCCGGTACTTCTTCTCTAGTCCAAATGTAGATACAGTATTGGAATAATCCGTCACTTCGCTTCATAATTTCAGCTTTATACATTTTACTTGGAGTCATCATTTCTTTAACTATCTGTTTCATTTCATTAACCCCATCACACGGCTCCTCCGTTTTTTCACAATGGATTCAAGAAATAATCAGTCACGACTAAATGATTATAGACGCATGGTATGATCGAAGTTCATTGTTACGACATAAGTATCATATCACTTCACCTATCATAACGAAATCCACTATTTCCATATAAAAGTTAGTAAATTCCTTTTGATGTGAATTTAAAGAAATTTACAGTAGAAACAGATATTAATAAAAGCGAACAACTATCAAAAGTGTTCGCTTGAAAACCCTATTGGCCCTTTAAAACTTTAGGAACTTTTTGTAAGAATAATATATTTCATATGATAGCTTTTGATTTTGTTGAAGACGGAAGAATTATTCGTTACTTCTTAGAATATCATCCACTCTCTTTTTCATGGTATAAATCACGGTTTTCTTGTAACATGCCGCTATACGCAGCACTCTTATTTGTTCGGATCGGGATAGATGTTGAAAACGAGGTTCTTGTTTTAAAAAGGAACGAACGATCAACCAACTGGTTGGCATGAAAGGAAAGTCATCTAGGGGTTGTTTCTTCCATAAACGATGAAACCACCATTGTCTTCCGTTATGATCACTTTTATCAACAATGCATGGCGCATACATATTTTTGGTGTGTTTTTTGAGATTTTCGAATCGGTCCTGCCCGCTAACAATAATATAGCTGCCATCCTTTCGATTTTTTTTGACAACCATTACATACATCATACAGTCCCACATGAATCTCTGAAGTTTCTTCAAGTGCTTCGTCATTTTCAGTGATACATCAGGTTTGATTTTGCTTAGTGGTATATACTCTATCGTAAATTTCATACGCAGCCCCTCCTGTTAAATAGATCTATCTCTTCTTAACTTCTTTGCAGCAGGTGGGTATATTGGGTTATGGTACCGTTCTTTGCTCATTCCTAATGTTGGGATTTATTACGGATATGAAGTACAAATGATTGACATAAGCTTAAGTCCCCTTTAGATAATATGTATGAAGTAATCGCATGTCACATTCGAAGGAATGATGAAAATCGCTGATTCCATCATCAAAGGATACACTTCCTTTAACAAGATAACCGCTCTTGCGAAAAGAAGCGGTCTTTGTTTATTTCATGATTAGCTATGGCTATCCAAATTAGAATCTTCTACTACCCAGCTGCCGTATGGGATAAATATTCCTGCATCAGCAGCAAGTGATTACATGATATTTACCATTTTACTAAACAATCCCCAGAACTGGTGCAGAAAGTGTGGAAGGATCAACAAAAATAAAAGCGTGAATTCGTATGTGAATTTACGCTTTTTTCATGAAGTACGCTTTTAACTATGCAAACCTCCTACTAACCAAGACCGATGTTGATAAGGACCAATGGGAATTTGGATGAGAGCCGTCTTCCCTTGAGTATCCAATCTATACAAATGATCACATAATTTCACATCATATCCGAGGAATGGGTGCCCTCCTAATCCTAACGCTGATGCAACGATGAGTAATCGTTGCACAAGCATACCTGCCTCCATCTGCTGGATACGATATCCTCTATATCCGAATGCATCTTTATGGTAATCCTTCTCTCCTGTAACATGAAAGCAGAGTGGGACTTGGAGCAAATTGACATTATCCATTGACATCCCGGATTGAAGCAGGAGCCGGTGATCCCCGGGTTCGATTTGCCTTAGTGCATGAGCATGACGTTCATAGTGATAGGCACCATGAGGGATTCCTTCCACATTATACATACAAACACTTAGAGTGACTTGCTGCTCATGGTTATGATGCACAGCTTCCAAATCATTTCGATACGAAAAGGAGTCCGTTGCCTCCTGCAAGAGATAGGCTAATTTCTGTTGACTGACTTTTCCCAACACAAAATCCAGGCTAGGAGAAAATCGATTGTGACAGGCAGTTGCCAAATCATATAACACCCACTCTGTTTCTGGCAGAGCTACCAGTTGACCTTCAGTTTTCACCTTTCGCTTTTCCTTGACTGTGACAAACGAAGAAGGAGAATGTTGCATGGCTGCTCGATTTAATTTGGTTAACATGGGGAATTCTTTTACCTTCTTTGAGCGGACATAGTGATTAGGCTGAATCGCTTGTAATTCACGCATCAGTTCTTCTGAGGATACCCTTCTTTCTCGTTCACTCCCGTAAGAGGACCAAATGGTCGATTCTACCGATAACGGGATGACCGCATAAACGCTTTCCTCTTTTTCCGATAAACCTAATAAATGATTTACAGCCTGATCAAGATATTGAAAGTACACCCCCGATTCCCAGCTAAACCGCTTAGATACTTCCAATAGCTGCCCCATCAATACACCCGCATCCAACCCCTGCAGCCGGTAGGCAAAGTTATTATATTTGAAAAAGTTTTTCCAAAACATCGTCGATACAAAAACCGTACCAAAACAAGAAGATATGTCACAGCGATGACCAAGAGCCCTGGCAATATATGAATCGAAATTGCCTTCTCGCAGCAAGACCAAGCGGTGGTGTGCCACATCGTAATGGTACAGCCCGGGGAGCAAATCATCCATGTTCAGATAGACGTATAATTCGTTTGGATACAACCCGCCACCCGAAGGAGCAAATCTTCTGAACGATTGCATAGTGTCTGTGTTGTTCTCTCCAGCACCCGATGAAAAAACAGACTGACTAAATTGAGTCAGCCCGAAGACATACCAAAGAAAATGACCAATTTCACGAAGATTAGGCTTTAAGGGATGTTTAGAACCTTCAAGTGTCAACGGTACGTCCAGAGGTAATGGTACGACAGGCAAACCGCGGTATAATTTATAGGCAAGGGGTCCATCCTCCCAATCCACTTCCCAATTCGGGATGCTTGCCTTCTCAATATCGAAATGTAAATGGTACAGAAACTCATCTAGATTCATAACAATCGCCTCCTAGTGACTGCCTATGGAAACGGATGCGGATGGGGATTAAGCTGCTCGGGCGTCAGCGGTTCCGTTGTATATCCCAATAGCTTCGGGACCCTTAACACCCTCTCGAGTCCGGTTATTCGTGTAAGATGCTGTCCGAATGTCATTGGAAGCATTCCAGGAATCAGCACTTTCACACAATAAAGTCCGTTTCGAATCGTTTCCGGTGTTGACTGGTCCACCACAATCACATCGAGGTGTAAAAGGCGAAATTCTTGAAGAAGTTCCAATAGATCATCAGTAAGATCTAAATGCTTATCTCTAGAAGCATATTCCTCATCAAAGGTTCTTAATGGGCGATTGTCCTCTAGCAAAAACTTTAGGCGCTCTTCGGCCTCCGGTAATCCATACAACATCCCATGATCATCCATCTGTCTGACCAAGGTTGAGTCATGTAACATACGCACATACTCCAACTTGTTCTTCTCCCATTTCTCATCCAATGACAGCATCATTCCAGCTAACTCGTGAACTGCGGTTTTTACAGCCCGTACGGGGTCCAAATGAGCTCCAGCTGCACAAATCAGATTCAAACCTGTTTGCTTTCTATTTTTTGCGATGGCTAAAATACTGGGGATTCTGTTCTCCATGGTCGAGTTATATAAATGTAAATCATATCCTCCAACCGTTTTCATCCGATCAATCATTAACAGAAGTTCTTGATCTGTCGTAGAGTATGGATCAAGCCGCGGCAAAGGAAGCTGTGCGTACCAAGTCATTAAAAACGAATCACGCTCCACCACTTCCAAAATACCATACAAAATAGCTTCTTCTAAACTGCCTCCTAACGCACATCCGTTGGAAGTTTCATAGACGAACCCTCGCGATTCATAGCCCAAACTGTAATAGGCCAGCAACTCGGGGACTAGGATTGGACGCTCCTGCAAAAATGAATATCCCCATACCCAATTGATGGGGCGGTCAGGATCAAATTCTTCAAATGGGAAATCAGGTTTTTGGTACTGTTCTTTTTCGTGTACACCTACTTCAATCGGATGGAGTGCCTGATGTTTCAGGCGGTTATAACTATCATGAACCATGGTCCGTTTACCACGGGGCTGAAGTCCACAGTACCGCTCCAATCCTTCCAATATCGCCGTTAACTCACTTACCGCGAAGGAATTGGTCCGGCCCGCTGTTCCCTCATCCCCCTCGAACAAAGGCAGATTCACACTTACATCCGCAAATGGATGAACAAGGTTAACGATTTTTTCATTTAAAAGCCCTGTACGCGAATCTAGATAGTCTTTCACCAAAACAGTACTCAAACTATCTAACGAACGGGTGCGGAAATGGTCACGGTTAAACTTCGGCGTATTTCTCAATGAAATCCCTGCCATTTCGGGTGAATCATCTGGTATTGAACCGCAAACGGTACACAAAGGGACAGGCAGGAACTGATGCCATGAACTATTTAAGGTTTTCAGATTGAGAAAACAGACTTTTCCTTCAGAGATTGCCTTTTCTCCTTGTATGATTCTTTTTACCTCCGCTCCGATTATGTGAGCCAACTGTTGGAGTCCCGTGCGTGATGCCCAAGCTTCTTGGTGTATTCCCCCATTTGACTCCAACTGCCTCTGTATCTCCCTCATGTCTCTACGGTCACGTCCTGTCAAAAGACGTCTTGCCTCCACACATTGAGTGCAGCCCGGGGTACCAGGCCGAACCAGAGGACCAATGATTCCTTCTCCAAAAGAAACAAACCCTCGCAGCCATGGAGTGTTGATACGGCGAAAAAGCTGTTCTGCTTGTTGATAAACCGAGGGATTCCAGACATCCTGCAGAACCACTGCCAAATCGATGGCGGCTGGGAGGATGCTCTCGAAATTCGATTGACGAACCACTAGGTATTGAGAGGACATTTCTTCACAGATGAGGTCTGACAATATCCCTTCTCCGACCACTAACACAACCGCACTCACTTGAATCCCTCCTCTTGAACCAATACCCCGAATACCCCTAGCAATTCCTGTTTAAGAAAAGGTTCCACATCAAGTTCATACACCTGAAGCTGCTTTCCGTTCCTTTCAAGGACATCAATTGCTTCCTGGAGATCCTCGGACTGAATCCTGTCTTCACATGCAGGAATTTCTATGCTTTGCGGTTCTTTTTCATCCAAAAATAATGAGGGAACCTCCAATGATTGCGGTGTTTCCGATTCTCCATAGTTTTGGCCTTTTGCAATGGCCTGCTGCAGCGCATTTCGCAGTGCCAAGGTTCTATTCACATCTACACTGCCATACCATCCGCTTCTTGTGCCAACCCACACAACCGGAAATCCTGACACATTCTCCCCTAAAGCAATCGTCGGTGCCCCTTGCATAGTCGTTAGGGACTGCAAATAAAAACGGCAGCGTTGATCCTCTACCTTCCCCAACTTCGCTATAGAAACGGAATAACTCGGCTCACGGCTTTGTCTGATGAACTCCTCTTCCAAACATTTTTGCAGCCCCCGGCAAACCCCTTCGGCGAACATCACACCAGCAGCTATTTTCACTTGTGGAGGCAGTTCAAGGATATCTGCCATTCTTGAAACATACACTTCTATTCCGGTCAGCCCTGCTTCTATTCGCGCTTCCTGATGTGTCAGTGCTGAACATACCCTCTCCGGCAATAGGTCAGCAGGTCCCTCTGCTAAAGGATTGGCCGCCTGAACGGAGCACTGTGATAATGGCAACTGCTTTAAATCCTCTTCCTCCCATTTGTGAAAAATCCCCGATACCTTGGATGTCAACTGATTAAAGTGAACCAGTAATGGACTCGAATCACGCTTCTCTGTTCTCTTTTCCAGTCTTACATCGATAGCCTCTACTAATCTAACAGAATGATGTCCAGTTACTAGTGGATGAGGAAGGAATGGATGCCAGCTGCCTTCAAGTGTTTCTAAATCCAGGAGAAAGAATCGTTCTTTCTGTTCCTTTTCAGACACACCTGTCACATGCTTATACAACTCAAATACAATCACATTGGCAAGCATGGATCCTGCTGTCGAAGAATATGCGGAAAATGGCTGGTCTTTGGTGAGAGCTGTTTGGTGAAGGCGGCGCCATGCCGACTCCCAACACCCCTCTGAATTTGGATGCACCAACGGCCCAGCTAACCCAACCTGTTCCAAGCAAAGTGCAGGGAGAAACACCTTTTTCTCATGCCGGCTGACCTTATGTAGAAGTCGCAGTTCCTCTACATCAGCCTTTTCTGAAACATACAAAATGTAATCAAACGGTTTCATCACTTCCTGCCAATCTTTCTCCTTGTTTTGAGTAATCTCCTCTATCTCCACTTCATCATCTGATTTACGGGCACGAGCCACAAGTTCGTTCAACCGTCGTCTATTGGTCTGATCATTATCCATTATCAGGATGTTGAACTTGGGATGTCCGGAAGTCAATAACGAAGAAACCAACGAAATAAAAAAAGGCCCTGATCCTACAGCCAACACTTTCGACTGTCGATAGCATTGAAAACGGAACGCTCCTGAATCTATTAAGTTATCGACAAATTCGATTTGAGAAGCATGTTTTTTAAGGACCTGTTCCGTCAATTGATGCGGACAATCTTGGCTCACATCGCGAGCAAATCCGTTGCTTACCAGCGTTTCTGCAATTTCAAACACTCTGTCCCGGTATGGCCCCGGTAATCCGGTTGTTAAATACTCCAATGTGTGCTGACCATTAAACATCGGCATTAACTTTTCAACCCACTTATCGATCATACTGCCTTCCATACGGAAGGAGCTTACATTGTTCCGAAAAAACACACCGCTGTTTGGGTACGGGAGAAAAAACGTGTCCCTTTTTACTTTCAGACGCGCAGAAGGGGTTAAATTTGTCACTTTTGTTCCTCCTTAGGTCTCCTCATCATTCATTATTATCCCTATTATCCTATGTACTGCAATTTGTCCCTTATGTTCATACTTATAGAGAAGAGCCCCTGCGACTGCAAGGGCTCTTCTCTATAAATAACTGGGTTTCCGTTTATCAAGCGAAAACGATCATCCTCCTCAGCGATGGCCTCCACCTCAGCGATGGCCTCCACCGCAACGATGTCCGCCCCCGCAACGATGACCGCCGCATCGATGCCCACCGCAATGAAAACAATTAAAGCAACTAAAACAATTGAAACAGTTGAAACAGTTAAAGCAATTAAAACAGTTGCTAAAGCAACTAGAACAACGGCCAAAACCACCCACACCTAGGAATATACGGTCCTGATCATCATAGAGTTGGTTTGGATCGTACGACACTGGTTGGGAAGCTTGGAAATCACCGAGATTTAACGCTTGAAGTTCATTTTGAAAATTGTCCATTTATATAACCTCCTACATAATTTAACCAAGGGCAAATTCAATTTGAAGAAATGAGGTATGACAAAAACGCTTTAAATATAGGTGAATATAAAATTTTCGAATCCTCCCCAACAAACTATGTACACTGGTTGGGTATCGCTACTGATATAAAAGCCTATTTTGCTCAATTTCAGAAACTTCTCGAGTGACAAAAAGGGGTGTCCCAAAAGTTATTATTTTGGGACACCCTCTTTATGTTTAATCGTTTTACATGAAAATAGGTAAGTTTCTTTAATATTCTCAAAATAATTAGTAAAAATTTATGAATCGAAAAAGGCTTAGCTGGTTATTCCAACAAAGCCCCCGTTGTTGAAGAGAATAAATCGTGAATATCCCCCTCCAGTGATTGCTTATTTTATAATTGCTACCCAATAGTTTAAGTACAATGTTTCACAATTTTACTTTAAATGGCTTCGTTTGTATAAAGTTATCATCTACTTAGTGTACAAAATCAATTGCACTGAAAATCTTTACGAAAACAGCCTTTAAAAAAATCAATATTGATTATTTTATTATCCTACCCCCATTAGCTTAATTCATCTTAAATTAATTATATGTGGAGGTCTTTTGTAGATTGTCTTCCATTAAAACGATATCAACAGTTTCCATAATGAATAGAACGAAGTTGTTGAGGGAACTTTAACTCATGATAATATGTTCCCATAGTTTGGAAATGAGGTGAATTTTTGACTAAGATATCGCCTATTCAGTCATACATGATGATCATTCTTTCAGTTGGATTGATGAACCACGTTATTATTATCCCGTTACTGCTAGGAGCATCAGGGCGAGATTCTTGGCTTGTAGTGCTTCTTGTTTTTGTCGCTTCACCTATATTGATCGGTTGTTTGAACTACATAATACAATACATGAAGAATCAACACTTTAAGAAGTGGCTAGAGCAGCACTTTGGAAAGTTTGTATCTGCACTTTTAGTTATTATCTATAGTTTGTTTGTATGGGTCATTGGCTTTATTTCCTTAAAAGATACTCTAACATGGACTATCGCAGCATACTTGCCTCAAACTCCAATGCTTTTTCTCGCGGCAACAACACTTGTTGCTTGCTTCTTTGTCACTTGTCAAGGGCTCCGCACGATTGCGATTGTGAGCGGGATATTGTTGCCTTTTGTGGTTGTTTTTGGTCTTCTTGTGTCGTTTGTAAATATTCAGTTTAAAGATTATACCTTACTTTTTCCTTTGTTGGAAGACGGAGTTGCTCCATTATGGAAAGGTGTTCCTTACGTTACCGGAGGATTGTTGGAGTTGTTTTTATTGATGTTGCTGCTTCAGCACAATTTAACAAAGAAACCAGGATTCCGAAGCTTGATGCTGCTGTGCCTCATCCTTACAGGACTTACATTAGGACCATTGATAGGCTCGATTACGATATTTGGCCCTGATGAAGCAGCTAACCAGCGATACCCCCCTTACGCTCAATGGAGAATAGTTAGGATGGGAGAATATGTGGAGCATGTCGATTTTTTTTCGATTTACCAATGGCTATCAGGTACATTCATTCGTGTGTGTCTCTCTATCTATCTGTTGGGAGAATTATGGAATTTGCAAAAGCGTAGATGGTTTCCCATGTTACTAGGCACAATCGCCATGCTTATTGCTATTTTGTTGCCGATTAGTGACATGGCTTTTCTAGACCTGTTGGGCCGATTTTATTTACCTTCATTCTGCATTTTTACAATAGCGACCTTGATTTTGTATGTAGTTCGAATCATATTCTCTATACAGAGTAAAAGGGGAAACAGCAGATGATGAAAATATTAAGAAATAAGATAGCAAAAGGCAAAAGGTCATCAACTAATCCAGAGGCAACAGGGTTGCAACCTCTTAATGAACAATCATTGATCCAACACTTTAACATGAGTCATGATGTAAAGCATCATGTTTACAAATTACAACCTAATGATGAACATTCGAGAATCCTATTAATTTATTGTGAGGGCTTAAGTGACAACCAAACGTTCATTCATGAGACAGCGCTCCCTCATTTGACCCGATTTTACGAAAACTATGGATTTCAACATCATAAGGAAATTGCCGAGTCGAGTCAATTAAAATTAGAAATAGTCAATCTTGAAGAGTGGGAGCAAACGGCCGAAACGAATATCTTTGAAGGTAAACTACTGTTGTTTATTCCGAGCCTACAAACCTTGTTCTCCCTCGATATCTCAAAAAAACCGTCACGAAATCCGGAAGAATCCAGCATTGAGGTTTCGGTAAGGGGACCAAAAGATGGATTTGTAGAAGAATTGGGAGTCAATGTGGCATTAATTCGGAAACGTATCAAATCAAACAGCATGGTTTATGAAACTAAAAAAGTAGGCGTTCGCACTAAAACAACCATTGGGATTCTATACATGCGTGACATTGTTGAACCAAAGATTGTTCAAACTATAAGGAATAAATTAGATGAACTTCAAATTGACGGGGCTTTCAGTGCCACTCAGCTAGAAGAATTAATGGAACCGACAAAAGCGTTGTTTCCTTTAATGGGGTATACAGGAAGACCAGACTTTACCGTTAACTGTATGCTAAATGGTCGTGTGGCGTTGATTGTGGATGGTACACCGGCTGCTTTAATCGCACCTGCCAATTTGTTCCTAATCGTGAAAACTCCAGAAGATATCCACCATACTGCACTATCGGCAACTTTTGGGCAATTTCTTCGTTTATTAGGGTTGTCCGTTTCACTGTTACTTCCTGGATTTTGGGTTGGTATTCTTGCCTATCATCAAGATCAACTACCCTATTATCTACTTGCGATATTAGGCGTTAACCGATTGGGAATTCCGTTTGATGTAGTAGCGGAAATGTTGATTGGACTTGTCTTCTTAGAAATCCTACGAGAAGCTGGTATCCGATTGCCTTCTGCAGTCGGCAGCACCGTAACCGTTGTAGGCGGACTTATCCTGGGGGATGCGGCTATTCGTGCAGGATTCCTATCCCCTGGTATCGTTGTCATCGGAGCCCTTACTCATGTGTTTGGTTCAACTTTATCAAACCAGTCATTGGCTGGAACGATTAGCCTTTTACGCTTCTTCCTTTTCGTGCTGTCCTCCATCCTTGGGATCTACGGGTTCTTCCTTGGATTATTTATTTTGATCAGCCATTTAGCATCTTTGCGTTCATGCGGTTTGCCTTACTTGGCTCCGATTTCACCTCCATATAAAGACTTAGCCAATGCATTACTTAGATTACCTTGGCAATGGAGAAAAACTCGCCCAGATATGTTAAATACTCAAGATTCTACAAATCAAGGGGAGAGGTAAAAATGCGGGGATATAAAAGTATTGTTGTATTACTCCTTCTCCTCAACCTTACCGGATGTTGGAGCAGATATGAAGTGCAGAACATGCACTATGCAACTGCTTTTGGTATTGACTATAGCAATGACAAATACACAATTTTTGTGCAATTACTAGATTTCTCGACAGTGGCAAAGCTGGAGGGACAGCAAAAAGCGGAACAGCCCCCGGTTTGGGTGGGCAAAGGTCAGGGTGCCTCATTTACTGAAGCCGTAAATGATTTGTATAGTACATCACAACAGCGCCTAAACTTTGGGCAAGTCTCTACTATCTTGTTTAGCGAGAGAATGATAGAAGAAAACAAAGTAGGGGAAGTGCTGGAATTAATCAACCGTTATCGTGAAATGAGGTACATATCTTGGCTTTTCAGTACAAGAGAGCCTATTGAAGAAATCCTTCTGGCAACACCGTTTTTTAGATTGTCTCCAAAAGCATCGATTCTTCACAATCCCGAACAAAATTACAGACAGCGATCCATCCTTACTCCGATCCGTCTGCAACAATTTGTATTAGACTCAAACGAAAAGTCTAGGACCAGTTATATACCTGAATTATCGATTCGCAAAGGTCAGTGGCAGGAAAGTAATAAACCAAAAGAGTTGCTTAAATATTCAGGTATACATATATATGATCAGGACAATTATTATGGACGAATGGATCTCAAGGATTTGTCTGGATTGCCTTGGCTAAGTACTCACACCATCCGAGTTCCTCTTGATCTGTTTGTCGAAGAAAAGCTTGCTGCTGTTCTTGTCGCCGAAAAACCCAAGTATGAAGTGACCCCAATTGTTAAATTGGACAAAGTGTTTTTCGATATATCTGTGAGTGTGAAAGCCGGAATCAATGAATTACACACTGACCTTACAGAACAGAAACTCACACAAATTGCTCAAAAAACAATAGAGAAGCAAATCCGTAATACGTATCAAACCGCGTTTAATAAGGGTATAGATATTTACAACTTGGGTGAATCATTATATCGCCAACATCCACATCAATGGAAACAAATTGCCACAGGAAAAAAGCAACTCGTTTTAAACCAAGATTCTCTGCGCAACGTAAATATTGAGGTGAACATTGTTTACTCTGGAAGATATAAATTTCATGAAAATAGTAAATCCAAAAAGTGATTCAGGTATAAGGCGGGGTATGGTCTTTTTGGACTCAGTTTTGTATATTCTAATCAAAGAAGTATGCCATATTATTGAAAGGCTTATTGATCTCAGTAGATTTTTTAAAGATTAATCTATCATTCAAATTAGTTTGCATGGGGAGTAATTTAACTCCCTTTGTTTTTGTTTTGAACTCCGATATTAGAATATACCCTTTTTCATTTAGGCTGGGAAGGATACGGATTAATTGACCCATTGTTTCATCCTTATGAACATACTGAAATAATCCTATACCTTAGGTGTTACTTTTTCAAAAACATCCCCAATTTCTACTTTTACCAACCTAATCAATCCTTATTGCTTTTTACTGTATTTTAACATATGCTTGTTCAACTAACCTGCTTCGTTCGTAAAAAAACGCTCCTACTGGCCACCCTCTGAAACGGAAGAACCGTCCCTCCTTTTTACCCAAAATCTAATTGTTGAAGATTTGGACGTCGCACCACTCACTTACATCGCATTGTCGATAGTTGTTCCCACCTACGGACACCACCGTGCCGTCTGATTTAAGTCCAATAGTATGAGTGCAACCCGCCGCTACTGCTACTATATCGTACCAGTCACTGACATTGCATTGACCATACTCATTCCAGCCCACAGCCATCACTGTTCCATCCGATTTAAGTCCAACGGTATGTTTACTACCCACCGCTATCGCCACAATACCACGCCAGCTACTCACATCGCATTGTCCTGCCTTATTTTGACCCACAGCAACAGTCGTGCCATCCCATTTAAGACCGACAGTATGAAGATAGCCCGCCGCTACCGACTCTATATCGCACCAGTTGTTTACATTACATTGACGATACCTATTATTACCCACAGCCGTAACTGTTCCATCCGATTTAAGACCAATGGTATGCCAGTCACCTGCAGCGACTTCCACTATATCATGCCAGCCACTTACATTACACTCCCCATCATTATTTCTCCCCACAGCCATCACCGAACCACACGATTTAAGACCAATGGTACGACGCCAGCCCGCCGCTATCGCTACAATATCGCACCAATCGTTTACATCGCATTGGTTATGCTTATTCCAACCAACCGCTACCACAGTACCGTCAGACTTAAGACCAATGGTATGAGCATTCCCCGTGTTTGTCGCCATATGAACATTACCAGCGGCTACTGCCACAATATCACACCAATCACTTACACTACATTGTCCATAGTTATTATCACCAACAGCCATCACCGTTCCGTCAGATTTAAGCCCCACCGAATGACGGCAACCCGCTGCTATGGTATTTTTAGCCCACCGTTTCACCTTTAATGCTGATTTTTTTGGTGAGATGTCATCCATATGTTTTACCTCCTAGAAAACAAGACCCATTTTATTATTTATCACTTTTGCTAGTTATACTAAACAGCTTCATATATACAGTATAGTTGAAGAAGAAAAAGCGATGCTTCGTTATCGAAGAATCGCACCTGTTTGTTTAAGTACCTCATTTCAAAGACTTACCTTATTTTTGTTAAAGGCTTTGTTAAAGTACTCTGTTGATAAGCCAGATTTTTGACTCATTCGTGTGAAATGACCATACAGCTTAAATGAGTCAAAAATCAACAATATTATTTAACAAAGCCTTCTTTTTAAAATGGCTTTTTCAGCAGCCTCGGACGGTTCTGCCGTTTCATTATAGTAATGAAACGGCAGAACCGTCCCTCTGTTTCAAGGGAAGGTAAATATCAACGGTTGTGCCTGAGTTGACTTGGCTGTTAAATTGAATTTTTCCGTTATGGGAATCAATCATTTTTTTGGTCATCATAATACCTAAACCATTTCCATCTTTTTTCGTCGTACAAAAAGGCTGTCCTATTTTGTTCAACACATCTTCAGGTATCCCTTCTCCATTATCTACAAAGCGAATCCGCTGCTCTGACCCCTCCTTATCCACTATGATGTGAATAGTTCCTCCATATGGCATCGCTTCTGTGGCATTCTTAAGAATATTGATAAATACTTGTTTGATTTGATTGGGGTCGCAATAAATATGGCCGCTGCCCTTAATATCTTTCGTAATCGTAATGCCATTCATCACAGCTTGGCTTTCAAATAATTTCAAAACATCGTCCAATATGGAAATACACTCTACCTCACTATAATAAACAGCCTGAGGTTTTCCCAAAACCAAAAGCTCACTTACAATAAAGTTCATTCGGTCAATTTCAGACATAATAAGTTTGTAATGATCAGACTGGAATCGATCTTTTGAAAGCTGAAGCAGTCCCTTAACCGTTGTTAATGGATTGCGGATTTCATGAGCCACACCTGCAGCCATTTGCCCGACTACAGCCAGCTTTTCAGAATTGCGCAAGTAAGCTTCCGCACGTTTCATTTCACTTATATCACGAAGACTTCCTACAATGTAAATGAGCGAATGTCCATCATCAAAAATAGGAATCACATCTAGAAGAAAATAATGAAGAGTACCGTCTATATCTATGGATACTTCGACTCCTATTATCTCTTGTTTATCTGAATGCACACTCGAAAAATAGGAACCTATCTTTTCTGCATAAAAAATACTAGAAATATCATCATCACTTCTTTTTGAAGACATTAACTTTACTAGTTGTCTTCCATTTTCGTTACAATCAATCATATCCCCTTGAGCATCTGTGACAATAACGGCTTGATAACTTGTCTGAAGTAGTCCCTGATTCAAAATAAAAAGCCTCTTATTTTTTTCCTGAACGAGAAGTTCTCGCTCGATAGAATCAACGACGGTATGTAATAGCATTAATAACAATGGATTATCATATGGAATATACGTTAATAACGAGATGGTACCTAGAGGTTTGTTATTACCTTTACATCGAAATGGTACGCTATAACAAGCCGTATTTTGATAAACTTGGTAGTAATGGTCTTCTCCTACCAATTGGATTGGTCGATCATATTGAAGGGCTAACGATACAGCATTTACCCCCATATCTCTCTCAATATAACGAACGCCTTCTCTAATTTCTAACTGATTCACAGTGTCTAATACAGTCGAATCTCCTTCAAATCTTAATATATGTCCCTCGTCATCTGTTACGACTACAAGAAACGGTACACCCTCAAATGAGGAAAGAAATTGATTCATAAAAAATTTTACTATATCTAATATGTCAGAGTATGTCTTGATTTTTTTAGCATAAGCATCAGAAGATAAACATTGAGAAAATGTTGGTAAACTACTTGGATCAAGACCGTACTGTTTACAACGTTCTTTTGCTTGAATAACAATCGAATTATCTTGTTTTAACACCCTTAAAAACCCTCTTTAATTACTTTATTTTAATAATATTCTAACATATGATTCTAAATTATAGTAATACGCAGGATAACGCCTCTACTTGTTTAGCTTGCTGGTACTTTTTCCATGCCTCTGATCATCACATCATTCTTTCACTCTTCTACTGTTTCAATCCATTATTCTAGATTCTATCCTGTTCACGGAAAGTCTTTTTCCTATTCGGATATTTAAGAATGATTCCGCCATAAGAATGGACCACTTCTGCCATCACTTTCACCAGTGATTTCCACAAAGCTTACCACTTGTTGCCACCGCATTTACCATCGTATAACGTCAATGATTTACATTCCTTAAGCTAAAAAAACATAATTTTTTGCTCCTATCACCTTTGTTGTTGTTTCACAAATAAGGAAAAATCGATTATACTGGACTAATTATCCTATTCAAAAAGGAGGGATTTCCGATGACTGAAACTAATCAATCACAAACACCAAAGAAGAAAATCAGCCTGCAAGATGCCATGAAGAAGCAGCTGGAAAACAAAAAGAACCAGAACCACTCCGGTAAAGGAAAAATGAATGCCGACCTTTCAACCAAAAAAATGAAAAGCCAGCAAACGAAAAAAACAAGCAATACCCGCAGAAAAATGGGTGTCTAATGAACGGACAAAATCGGCAAGACATGTTGCCAAGTTTGGAAGTTGATATGGTGTGGTGTTAAAAGCAGATCAACAAACGGGAAAGCTTACCAGGGGCATCGTGAAAGATATTCTCACTAAACCAGGCACCCATCCCCACGGCATCAAGTATGTAGACTAAATTTCCTATAAATAAAAAAGCAAAAAAGCATTCAAGGACAGTACACAACTAGAATGCTTTTTTTATTTATTCTTCTTCCATTCTAAGAAGAGTATTTATTTGTTATTTAGTTCACTGTTGTACAGGGTCTATAATGACGAGAAAGACTCCTGCCCCCTAATACATGAAAGTTTTACCGTACTGGCAATCAACTTCACGAGCAGAAAGAAGCACGAGAACGTCCGAAACCAATACCCCCTAGAGAGTAGAAGCCTCTGAAAAATAGGAAGAACACCACTTTTTCAGTGTCCTTTTCCTATAACCCCATTATTTCTGCCACGAGTTGATGGGAGTAGAGTCGGGCGTTTTGGTCATAGACCATTGTGCTCACCATAATCTCATCTGCCTTCGTTTCCTCTAAGAAGGATTGCAGCTTTTTCTTTACGTTAATAGGATTTCCGATGATTGTGGAACCTAATTGTTTTTCTAAAACGGCCTTTTCATATGGGCTCATGAGCTCATCCAAATTCTTTACTGGTGGTTGTAACGGTGATGGTGTGTTCCTCATCATGTTTAGGAAGCTTTGTTTGATGGAAGTGGCAAGCCATTCTGCTTCCTCATCCGTATCTGCCGCGATGACGTTTACTGCTACCATTGCGTAAGGCTCATGGTAATTCTCCGACGGTTGGAAGTTCTCGTAATACAATTTCAGGGCTGGCAGTGTGTTTTCAGGTGAAAAATGACTGGCAAAAGCAAACGGCATCCCGAGTTGTGCCGATAATCGGGCACTAAACCCACTAGAACCTAACAACCAAATAGGGATATTGGCTCCTTCACCAGGGATGGCTCGTACTGCGCCCGAACCCTGAAAATAGGCTTGGAGTTGTTCTAATTGTTCTGGGAAATCCTCGCCATTGGTGTAGTTTGCTCTACGAAGGGCTTGGGCTGTTCGTTGATCCGTCCCCGGTGCACGCCCTAATCCTAAATCAATCCGGCCTGGAAACATCGCTTCGAGTGTTCCGAATTGCTCCGCGATAACTAGCGGTGAATGATTGGGAAGCATGATTCCACCGGATCCTACACGAATAGTAGATGTATGCGCCGCTACATGGCCAATTACTAAGGATGTGGCAGAGCTTGCTATGCCAGGCATATTATGGTGCTCCGCTAACCAGTATCGTTTAAAGCCTAGTTTTTCTGTTAACTGGGCTAACTCAATCGAATGTTGGAAGGATTGACTAGGCGTCCCCCCTTGTACAATGGGCGCAAGATCAAGGACGGAAAAGGCTATTTCGTTAATGGATTTTGTCGGTCGAGTGATTGGCATGGGATATCCACCTCTTTCTTTTTCATTTACTAGTTGAGTGTGTTTAATTAGTTATTCTATTTATGTGACCCCATACAAAAGGTTATTCCATCCTCATTTGTTTTTATCATAACAGGAAGAAGAGCTGATTTAAAATGAGAAGACTGAGTTGAAAGCGTACGTTCGCACACGGCTTTTGGAAAACATCATTCGTTGCTATATTTAGACTACCGAATGGATACGGTTGTTTTGATTCAGAACCCTGCCCTAATCTACCGTACTAATAGCGTTTCAATTGGTTGCGAAAAGACCTTATAATCGGTATCATTTTTACTAAAATAAGCATACAAATACTATTTTTTACATAAGAAAGGAAAAACATTATGGCAAAATTACCTCCTGGACAATTCGAAACAGAGAAATGGCCTGTTCTACATCAAGGGGACGTGTATGAGTTTAACGAAGAAACATGGAGATTTAAACTGTTTGGCGAAGTGGAAGAAGAGAAAACGTACACTTACTCTGAAATGATGGATTTACCAAAAACGATTTCTACGATTGACATGCACTGTGTGACGACATGGTCCAAATTTGGAATGGCGTTTGAAGGGATTTCGTTGCGAGAGTTAGTAAACAAGGTAAAGCTGCATCCAGATGTCCATTATGTAAAAATATTCGGCTACTATAATGGAGATCCTTTTGGTTACTCAGCAAATTTACCTTTGAAGGATTTAATGGGGGATGATGCGTTGTTCGTGTATCGCTATAAGGATGTAAATCAGGATCAATGGTCGGAGATCACCCCAAAACATGGCTATCCATTAAGGTTTATCCCCCCTGCCTCTTTTTACCTATGGAAAGGATCAAAATGGGCTACTGGCATTCAATTCATGAAGGAAGATGAAGCGGGATTTTGGGAGGAATTGGGCTATTCTATGACGGCGAATCCATTTAAGGAAGAGCGGTATCGTTGATTTTCATGCGAAAAGAAAGGATATAATCTTAGTATTTTGGACCAATCCCCCATTACTCCGCAGAAGTGAGGTACATTCAAATTGAATCGAAAAATTATTCATTTAGCTGTTGGAAAACCGAAGGAATACAATTGGAATCATAAAAAAGAATTTTCTGGAATAGGAAAATCGGCTGTACAATCCCTTAAAGTAGAAAAATCGATCATTGTTGGTGATGAGGTTGCCAACCACAAATTTCACGGGGGACCAGACCGTGTCGTATGTTTGTATCCTTTCGAACATTACTCTTATTGGGAAGAGATATTTCAAAAAAAGCTGATTCTGCCTGCGTTTGGGGAAAATATTACCGCAACAGGGATGACGGAAGAACAGGTTTGTATTGGTGACATTTTTAAAATAGGAGATACGATTCTTCAAATAACGCAAGGGAGAGTACCTTGTGTAACGATCTCCAATTATAACGAGGAAAAACATCTTTTAAAGAAAATCATTGAAACGACGCTAACGGGCTACTTTTTTCGAGTATTGGAAGAGGGAACGATTAGGTTCGATTCGGAAATCACTCTTTTAGAAAAACACTCAAAAGAAATATCCGTTTCCTTTGCTACACAAATTCTTTTTCACCAAAAAGAAGATAAAGCATCCATTGAAAAAATATTGACAGTTGATGCCCTTGCCGAGGACTGGAGGAACAGATTTTTAAAGTTGTTATGATTCTTTTGTTGTGTTCTCGAAACCTGTGGATAACGCTAAACCCTAGCCTACAAGCTAGGGTTATACAACTTATTGAACTAGCCGTTATCTTAAGCGAAAATCTTCACGATAGATTGTTTTCTTTCCTAACAATGCAACAATAGAGCCCTAAAATGAAACTAGACGCATCTATATAGAAAAAATGCGTCCTTCATAAAATATATGGATATATGAATGGAGAATAAAATCTCTTCATAATCTCCTAATATTCCTTACTCAAACACTCCCCCTAAGGACCAAGAATATATTGAAGAAGAGGGAAAGGCATTATAGGTTTTCTTCATTTGACAAATACATCAAAGCAGTCAAGGTTAGGATTGCAGGAATGGTGATTGGTTAGCCTTCATGGCATTTTTAGGTTAATTGCTTTGGGAATACCATTTACATTTTAATTTTCCTTTTTTTCAACTAGAAAGGTGATAAGTACGAATAATAAGAAAGCTAGTAAAAGTAAGGTTCCACCCGCGATAAAGAATACCATTACAAAGGTTTCATCAAGATTTAATGGATTCAAATTGTACATCCACATTCCTATGGTTAAACCTGCAGCACCCAGCATTCCTAATATACTGTGAATAGCTACAAGTCTTTTGTATTTAATCTTATATACCTTATAAAAAATTCCCCAAGCGAATACTGATAGCCATCCTACTAATAGAATATGAGCATGAATGGGTCTCAATGAATAATCCATATTTCCTGACATTTGAGAACCAATAAAAGTACCGATTATTCCGAATATCGCTGAAAACCGAATGAGCCTTAGACTCCAAGTTTGTTCCATCTATTTATTCCTCCCATTTTCTTTCTTTATTTGGAAGCATGATTGTGAAGGTTGTTCCCACGCCAACCTCACTATCAACCTTAATTTCTCCTCCATGCAAGTCAATAATTTGTTTAACAATCGATAAGCCTAGCCCAGTACCGTCACTTTTTCTAGATGAATCTACACGATAAAAACGGTCGAAAATTTGGGTGAGAGCTTCCTTAGGCATACCGATTCCGGAATCTTTCACCATGATAGTGATTAATGCATCACTTTTTGATAAGCTTATCCAAATACTCCCTCCATGTGCATTATACTTTATTGCATTCGTTATCAAGTTGTCCCAAACGTTGCTCATAAGTTCGGCATCAACCTTCATTCTAATAGGTGACAGTTTATAAGAAACTTCAATTTCCTTTTCCTGTAGTCTCCATTGATACCTGCGGATGGTTTGTTTTATTTGTTCGTCAATTTGCACCTCCGAAATCAACTTCGGATACGCTTTCTGATCAAGGGAAGTTAATAATAATAGCTGCTTGGTTAGATTGGAAAGGCGCTTTGATTCATGATCAATAACCTGTAGATACTCTTTTAATTCATGTTCAGTTACATTTTGTGACAGTAGAAGCTCCGCATATCCCTGAATATTCATTAGGGGAGATTGAAAGTCATGTGACACATTATTGATAAAGGATTTTCGAGCTTCATCATTGTGCTGTAACTGCTTCTGCATATTGTTAAAGCTTTCTGACAATTGTCCAAGCTCATCATTCCGATCAATCTTTAACGGATACAGAAAGTTCTCACGTGTAATTTCTCTAGTAGCTTCCGTTAACTTTGTAATCGGCTGAATGAGATGCTTTGCAAACAGGATTACCCCACTAATGCTAACAACTGTAACTGCTACAAAGAACCATGCTAAAATCATATGAATATCAGAAAAGAGCAGTTTATTATTGGGACGTAGGAATAAACCATATTCCTCCCCACCCATGGTGAATGGCACACCTACCGTATTCTTGACATCATTTGAGAAATGTCCCATCATTAAAAACTTATTGGAAAAGTGGCTCATACCGTGGTAGATTTCTTTTTCCAAGACTACCTTCTTGGCTTCTTTAGGAAGTTCTGTCTTTGTAAAAGGCTTGCCAAAATAGGCATCTTCTCCGGATTCGTTTACCACATATATTTGATACCCAAGATTTCCAATCGATTCTAAGAAAGGCTCTAAAGAAGAATGATCCGAATGCATATTCTCGAGGTTTAATGTAATGGTTTGGGCAATTTCTACATTTTGCTGATCCATCTTCTGTTTGGTAGAAGATATGTAAATAAAATTAGCTACTATCATCCCAATCGTGACACTTACTATTAAAATCAATAGCGTTGCAACAATGAATTTTTGATATAAAGTTCTCATTTGGTTACCTCAAGCTTATAGCCAATCCCTCGAACCGTTTGAATTTCCACCGATGCATCGTATTTTTTTAAACGATCTCTGATTCGGTTTATATGAGTATTAAGAGTTTGTTCTCCGCCTTCATAATCAACTCCCCATACTTGTTCAACTAAAAAAGTTCTAGGGATAACCTTATTTGCGCGTGAAGCTAATAAACTTAATAATTCAAATTCCTTTAGTGGTGGAAGAACGGTTTCTTGATTAATCATTAATTCAAAGTTTTTCCGATCTATCGTGAGATTTCCTACCTTTATGACCGTTTCCATGGCACGTTCAACACGCCGTAGCACGACGGCAACACGAAATAGGAGCTCCTTTACCTCAAATGGCTTAACGATATAGTCCTCTGAACCAGCTAAGAAGCCTTGTTCTTTATCACCAATCTGCCCTTTAGCAGTCAGCAGGATAACAGGGAGATTGTAGTCAGTTGATAATATCTTTGTCAATTCAAACCCATCCATTCCTGGCATCATGACGTCGACAATTGCTAAATCAACTGCTTTTTCTTCCAACATATCCAAGGCTTCTTCAGCATGATTCGCTCTATATACTTGATAGCCTTCTCGGCTTAAGTGGATAGATACAAGCTGTTGAATATAGACATCATCATCTACTACAAGAATCTTCATTAGAGGAACCTCCTAAAAGGGAGAATACAAAGGAAATCCTTTGTATCCTTTTTTACTGTCCATTATGGGAGACTTGCTTGTCTTTTTCAAATAACAATATCAAAGCTGGTAATAGCATTCCACGTACTAGGAAAGTATCTATTAAGATTCCAATAGCCACGATGAATCCAAATACAAATAGATCGGCAATTGGCATCGTTGTTAGTGCCGCAAAAGTAGCAGCTAGAATGATACCAGCAGAAGAAATGACTCCGCCCGTATTACGAATCGCAACTTCAAGAGCATCTTTAACTCGATGATTCTTCCTCTCTTCTATGAATCGTGAAGCAAGAATGATGTTATAATCGATACCTAGTGCCACAAGGAAGATAAAAGCATATACCGGAACTCGAGTACTTAATGCATCATAACCAAACAAGATATCGACAAGGAATATACCAAGACCCAAAGCTGATACATAGGAAAGTAAAATGGTTGCCATCATATAAATTGGCATTTTCATTGAACGAGTTAGGACGAATAAGAGTATGAGTATTAGTACTGTTTCAAGGATTACAATTGTAAAGATATCTTTCGTATTGACATCTCTTTCATCTACTAGCTTTGCAGTCACTCCGCTATAGTAGGTTTCTGCTGATATCGAAAGGTCCTTCAATAGATTTGGTGTATCTTCACGTAAATCTTTAATAATAGTCATAGATTCTGTAGAATATGGATTTTCTGCTAACACAACACTTAGCTTTAATACCTTAGAGTCTTCAGATTGTGCAGTCAATCGAACAGTCGCAATTTCATCATATTCTTTTAGTTTTTCTATAAAAGTAGTCACTTTTTCTGGAGCTATTGCTTCATCACTCTCAATTAACAAGGTTGTAGGTGCTAGCTCCCCTTTATCATATCTTGCCTCTACAATTTCATAACCTACTCGAGAGGGTAAATCCTTTGGGAACTTTTTGACGGTATCAAATTCAAAATCAAGATTAAATATATTAAATGCAGTAATAAGAAGGAAAACACCAACAATGCCTCCAGATAAACCTGGTTTATTCACGACAAACTTAGCCATTGGTCCCCAAATTCCGTGTTTTATTTCTTTTCCTTGGCCATACTTTGGAACTTTCGGCCAAAACGCTTTTCGACCAAAGAGTGTAAATAAAGCAGGAACCAATGTAATCGATGCTAACATAATAAAGAACATGGCAAGCCCAAAAATAGGAGCAAAGTTTTGATAGTCACGGAAATTGGCAAAGAATAAGATGAGCATTGCTGCTAACACCGTTCCTCCAGCAAAAAATACAGGTTCCCCAGTTGCGCGCATTGCAAGTTTCATAGCTTCATATTTACTTTCTACTTTGTTTAGCTCCTCGCGGTAACGAGAGAATACAAACAATGAATAGTCAATCACTGCAGCAAAAAGTAAAATACTCATAATTGAGGTTGTGGAGTTATTGATTTCTAACCCGCCCGCTCCTAGTAATGCAATACTTTGATTCACAACCTGATAAACAATCACTGTTGCCAATAGAGGTATGAATGCAAGTAACGGTGATCGGTAAATGGCAATAAGTAATACTAAAATAATACCTATCGTTGCAAGTAATAACACCACGTCTGCTTGCTCAAATAACTTGAGTGTGTCCCCAGCTATTCCTGCTGGACCAGTGATATAAAAGGACATATTTTCAAACTGACCCGCAATCTTATTGCCTATCTCAGAAGCCTTGTCGTTTATTTTGGCAAATTCACTATTGCCAAGGCCCTGTTCTAATTCCATCGGCACAATCATGGTTGTACCATCATCAGAGATAAAGCCGGTTAACGCTTGAGGTGGAAGTGCGCTTATATCAAGGATAGTTTCAATTCCCTTAATATTTTCTGCTACGATTCCATCTATTATTTGTGTGACCTCATCGGTACTAATGTTTCCATTATCATTATGGAATACAAGGATTCCCGGTGTCCCTTGCTCATTTGGAAATAGCTCTTCTGTTTTCTTCTCAGCTATGATCGATTGTGCTTCATCAGGAAGCGATTGAAAATTACTTACTTTATAATCGCCAAGCCTTGGTCCCGCACTTAATCCGACCATCAGGACTAGCCAAGCGATAATCGTAATCCACATCCCCCGTTTACTTGAAACCCAATCTGTAATTGGATATAACCGTTTTCTCAAAATGTAAACCTCCTTTAATTCCTTGCGATTATCATCTTACTAATCTAATATAAATTTAATATCAACTTTTGTTTACATTTTGGAGAAACTGATTTTTAGTTTATCGAATTTATTTATCATCCATTTTTTATTCTCATTCGATTTCCCCAAGAATCAGAAAAGCTACACCACTTTACTAGAACTTCCTCACGAGAAAACTCTTCGAAATCTTCAACCTCTAACTCCCTTACTAACCTAGCCTTTTTCACTTCCATATCCTCAATAAATACAATAAGAAGTCTACTTATATGAATAATATTTTACTTCAACTACTTGTAACCAACCTCCCATTCCACCAATCATCATGTGGGATGAAATCTGGTGCCTTTTGTAAGAATGTTTGATACCACTTATGCCTTACTTTAATATCTGTAACACGAATGAGATAAGCCTTTTCAAAAAACAATAAAATCCCTCCCATAATTACTTTGGACTCTATTCTATGAGTAGTTTTTTATCCTTCTTATTAAACTAACCTGCACCGTGAGTTGAAGATAATCGTAAATTACATTTTTCTACATCATATGTTTTATTACAGTTACTAAAATGGCAATGACAAAGACAATGACGCTATTTATTATTGGCTTTGTTAAATAATATGGTTGATTTTTGACTCATTTAAGCTGTATGGTCATGAAATAGCAGGAGAAAATGCATTTTCTCCTGCTATTTCATGACCATACAGCAACCTTTCAGCATAGCTGAAAGGCGTGTGAAATGTTC
>Ga0182742_1001610_pt1 | contig 27954 bp, 26 predicted proteins | sample eDN5th37CBELigMG_FD_128880 | JGI IMG/M metagenome (GOLD analysis project Ga0182742, IMG submission 128880) | Enriched Miracle-Growth compost microbial communities from Emeryville, California, USA - eDNA 5th pass 37_C BE-Lig MG (version 2)... ...
CTGCCCTTCTCGATATATCGACCGAGGGGGGTGCGGCTCGGAGCTTTCCTGTGGGTGAAGCGCAGAGGGGCACCCCCACCAGCGCGCCAACTCGAACGCGCGAAGGTGTTACGAGAAGGGCCAGAACGGTCCCGAGTGATCACAAACGATCACCCACCTTCTCCGTGGCCCGTAACTTGACGGTATCCCTGCACGCCCGCCGAGCCAAGATGCGCGGTCAACGGGCCCGCGGAGAGAGCGAGCGGTGCCGGCCACCGCTCCCCTCCCCCTTATCGCCCTGGTGTTCAGTGCACAGCGCGGCGGGCGCGGCGAAGAACCAGACGCCTACTCGCGCGAAGCGAGGAAGAAGTAGATGAGCTGCCCCAGCGAGGCGACGAAGCCCGCGACGTAGGTCAGCGCGGCGGCGTTGAGCACCGAGCGGGCGCCCGTGAGCTCGTCCGCGGTGAGCATGCGGCCGTCGCTGAGGGCGACGAGCGCGCGCTTGGAGGCGTCGAACTCGACCGGCAGGGTGACGAGCTGGAAGAGCACGACCGCGGCGAACAACAGGACGCCGAGCTGGACGAGGCCGGTGGCGCCGATGACCAGGCCGATGACGACGGGCAGGAACCAGAGGGACTGGCCGAACTGGGCGGCGGGGACCAGGGTCTGCCGGATCTGCATGAGCTTGTAACCCTGGGCGTGCTGGATGGCGTGACCGGCCTCGTGGGCGGCGACCCCGAGCGCGGCGACGGTGCGGGCGCGGCCGACGTCGTCGGAGAGGCGCAGGACGCGCGAGCGCGGGTCGTAGTGGTCGGAGAGCTGCCCGGAGATGTGCTCGATGCCGACGCCCTGCAGGCCGGAGGCGCGCAGGACGGCCGCGGCGGCGTCCTCGCCGCTCATCCCGTTGGAGGTGGGGACCTGGGAGTACTTGTTGAAGGTGCTCTTGACCCTCTGCTGGGCCCAGAGACCGAGCAAGAGCGGTACGCCGGCGAGCACAAGCCATAGACCGATGCCAGACATGATGGGAACAGTATGAGAACGGGACCCTAATGAAAGGTAAGTCGACTCGACTGAGAATCAGCGGGGCCAGTACTGGGCCACGACGAACGGCGGCTGGAAGGCGTCGACCCCGCCCAGGGCGGCGTTGGTCGCGCTCCAGCGGTGCTCCTGGTCCGACGTCGTCACCAGCGGGTTCGGGCCCTTGCGCCGCACGGGCGGCAGGAACGCGGTCGCGACCGTGAAGTTGAAGCGCCGCGCGTCGCGCGAGAGCACCTCGCGCTTGCCCGTCCGCGAGTGCACGCGGATCAGCTGCAGCTGGAACGGGTCGCCGGCGTAGATCCACGGATCGCCCGGATCCCAGCGGTTGAAGGTGATCCCCTTCAGGCTCTCCAACGGGTGCCGGCGCGGCGTCACGGTGACGATCCGCTGAGCACGCTCAGCCGCAGGCCGCCTGGCATCGAGCAGCACGCGGATCGGGACGCGCTGGATCCCGCCCTCGCAGGTCGAGCTCACGTACAGATCCCCGCCGCGCACCGCGAGCGAGCCGGCCCCCGGAGCGAACCCGCCCGGCGCCTGGAACGGCACGTCGCCGACGAACCCGGCGCCGCCGCCCGGGAACTGGCACGGCCCGAGCTTGCGCAGCGGCGGCGCGCCGTCGTCGGGCACGAGCCCGCGCCGGACCTTGCCGTTGCGCCCGATCAGCCAGAGCCCGCCGAAGATCGACTCCGAGACGACGTACTCGCCGTTGGGCAGCACCTCGACGTCCTCCGCGAACCCCATCGGCTGCCCCGCGAAGTCGACCGTCCGCGTCAGCTTCGCGCGGAACCCGCGCGGGCCCGCCGTCGAGTAGCGGTAGTCGTAGACCACGGGCGGCCCCTGCGGCGGAAAGCCGCCCGCATCCAGGACGACCAGGTGCCCCGAACGCGGAACCCTCAAGGTGAACGGGAACTTGAACCCTCCAGGCGGCGCCGGCACCGCGGCGACCTCGCGCCCGCTGAACCGGTCGAGCACCACGACCCGCGGCCCGAACGGCGCCACGCCGGCCCCGGGCTCCGTCACGAAGACGTAGCGCTCGTCACCGGCGACGCCGTGCGCGATCGCGGCGCGATCGGCCAGCGTCTCGACGCGGCCAGCCGAAGCAGCCGCCTGCGGCGCCAGCAGCGCGACCGCCGCCAGCGCGATGACCCAAGCTCTCATGAGACGCCAATGTAAAGCTCGGTGCGGTACTCCGCGGCCCGGGTGCGCGCGCGGTAGGCGTCCTGCAGCTGCCCGATGATCGGGTGCTCGGGCTGCACGACCGGCCGCCCGTCGAAGGACCCGATCGGCACGATCCCCGCGCCCGACCCGCAGACGAACGCCCCGTCGGCGCAGTGCAGCTCGGCCGGCCAGACGTCGCGCTCGACGACCGGGATCCCCAGCTCGCCCGCCAGCTCGATCACGGTCCGGCGCGTGATCCCCGGCAGCGCTGCCCGGGTGGTCGGGGTGACCAGCTCCTCGCCCACGATCAGGAACAGGTTCGCGCCCGTGCACTCGGCGACCGCGCCCAGGGAGTCGAGCATCACGGCGTCGTGCATCCCGAGCTCGCCGGCCTGCTGCTTGGCGATGACCCCGTCCAGGTAGTTGAGCGACTTGACGTGCGCCCCAACCGAGCGCGGCGCCTTGCGCACGACCGAGCTCGTGAACAGCTTGATCGGGTCCGCGCCCAGGAACGGCGGGAACGGATAGGCGGACACGACGACCGTGGGCGAGGGGCACTGGCGCGGGTCGATCCCCGGCCCGCCGAAGCCGCGCGCGATGATCGGCCGCACGTGCGCGTCCTTCAGGCCGCTGCGGCGCACGACCTCGCCGATGATGTCCAGCAGCCCGTCGACCTGCGGCAGCCCGATCGTGCGCGCCGAGCGGGCGATCCGCTCCATGTGCAGCTCCGCGCGGAAGAGCCCGCCGTCGAACACGCGCATGCCCTCGAAGACGCCGTCGCCGTACAGGAAGCCGTGGTCGAAGATCGAGACGGACGCCTGCGAGGCGTCGACGAATTCACCGTTGACGTAGGCGGTCAGGCCGGACGGGTCGAAGGTCATGCTCAGGATCTCCAGTAAGCGCGGGTCAGGACAACAGCGACAGGAATGATCTCCACCCTGCCAAGCCACATCAGAACCGTGCAGATCCAGGTGGACAGATCGCTGAACGGCTCGAACGATCCGTACGGCCCGGCGAAGCCGAACGCGGGCCCCACGTTGCCCAGGCAGGCGGCCGCGGCGCCGAACGCGTCAAATGCACCCAGGTCCTCACCCGTTCGCGCGGCGTCCGCGACCAGCAGCAGCGCCCCGAGCGCGAACGTCAGCAGGTACAGCAGGACGAAGACGACCGTCGAGCGCAGCGCCTTGTCGTCGATCGCGCGCCCGCTGGCGCGCACCGGGACGACCGCCTCGCGGTGGATGGTCTGCTCGAGCTCGCGCCGGACGAGCTTGAACAGCAGCAGGTGGCGCACGATCTTGATCCCGCCGCCCGTCGAGCCCGCCGACGCGCCCGAGAACATCAGCAGCAGCAGGGTCACGGTCGCCAGCGGGCCCCAGGCGGCGTAGTCGGCGGTCGCGAACCCGGTCGTGGTCAGGATCGCGGTGGCCTGGAAGACCGAGTGGCGGATGCCGGCCTCGCCGCTCTCGTGGCCGCCGCCGATGACCTCGAGCGCGATCAGCGCCGAGCCGATCGCGATGAACGCCAGGTACAGCCGCAGCTCCTCGTCGCGCGAGAGCACGCTGAAGCGGCGCTGCACGAAGAAGCGGTACAGGCGCAGGAAGTTGATCCCGGCCACGACCATGAACACCAGCAGCAGGTACTGCGTGATCGGGTCGAACGCGGCGATCGAGATGGTGCGCGTGGAGAAGCCGCCCAGGGCGACCACCGACAGCGCCTGGCCGACCGCGTCGAAGAGCGTCAGCTGGTCGTCGAGGTCGGTCACGCTGACGAACGCGAGCAACGCCATCGCCACCAGCGTCAGCACCACGTAGAGCCGCCACAGCCGCCGCGCGGTCTTGCGGATCGTGTCCCCGAGCTGCTCGATCTCGGTCGGCCCCGCCAGCTCGGACTGCAGCAGCTGCCGCCCGCCGATCCGCAGCCGCGGCAGGATCGCGACCGCGAGCACGATGATCCCCATCCCGCCCAGCCAGTGGCTGAGCTGGCGCCAGAAGAGCATCGAGCGCGGGAGCGCCTCGACGTCGGCCACCAGCGTCGACCCGGTCGCGGTGAAGCCGGAGACCGCCTCGAAGAACGCGTCGACCGGGCGCTCGAGCTGCGGGACGTCGCCCAGCACGAACGGCAGCGCGCCGAAGACCGGCACCAGCACCCAGATCGTCGCGACCACCAGGAAGCTCTCGCGCGGGGTCACGGCAGCGCCCTGCTTCTCGCCCGTGATCTGGTCGAGCGCGAGCCCGCACAGGCCCGTGATCGCCCCCGCGGCCAGGAACGGCCACCACGACTCGCCGTAGCCGACCGCGACCACCGCCGGCAGCAGGAACGCGGGCGCGATCCACTTCAGGACGCCGCCGACGAGGTCGAACGCCGCGCCGACGTCGATGCCGGTGCGCAGCCTCACAGCACGCGCTCGACGAGCGAGGCGCGCCGCGACTCGACGAAGATGATCACGCGGTCGCCCGAGCGCAGGACGTCGTGGCCGCGCGGGAAGATCGGCGTGCCGTTGCGGATGATCGCGCCGATCACCGAGCCCGTCTTGGGCAGCTCGTCGAAGCGCGTGTCGGCCAGCTCGGAGTCCGGGCGCACGGTCAGGTCCAGGATCTCGAAGCGGTCGTCGTCGAGCATCGCGATCTGGCGGATCCGCGGGTCGTGCCCGAAGCGCACGAGCTCCTCCGCTATCACCTGGCGCGGGTTGATCGCGACGTCGACGCCGCCGCGCTCGTAGACGTCCAGCGACGTCTGGTCGTGCGCGAGCGCGATCGTGAGCTTGACGCCCTTGGCCTTCGCCAGCACGGCGCTGAACAGGTTCCCGGGGTCGTCGTTGAGCGCGAACACGGCCGCGGTCGCGCGGCCGATCCGCTCGCGGTCGAAGAACTCGGGGTCGAACGCGCTGGCGTGGAAGACGCGCGCCTCGGACAGCTCCTCGGCGACCTCGCGCGCCCGCTCGGCGCGGCCTTCGACGAACCGCACGCGGATGCCGCGCTGCAGCAGCACGCGCGCGATCGTCGTCCCCATCCGGCCGGCGCCGAAGATCACGATGTCGTCCACGCGCTTGTCGTCGTGCGACATCGCCCGGCTCCAGTCGCGCGCCGAGCCGGGCGACGCGATCACGACGATCCGGTCGCCCGCGAGGATGCGCTCGTCGCCGCTGGGCAGCAGCATCTCGTCGCCGCGGATGATGCTGACCACCTTCGAGTCCTCCGGCAGGTCCGCCTCGCGCAGCGGCTGCCCGACCACGGCGTCGCTGGTCGCGTGCGCGGGCACGTCGAACTCGACGACCTGGACCTGCCCGTCGGCGAACACGTCGGTCTGGCGCGCCGCCGGGATGCCGACGAGCGAGGAGATCGCGTTCGCGGTCTCGAGCTCGGAGGAGACCATGAAGTCGACGTCGATCTCGCGCTCGCGCCAGGCGTCGAGGTACTCGACCGAGGTCGTCCGCACGACGACCATCGCGCGGCTGAGCTTCTTGACCAGCATCGCTGAGACGAGGTTCGCCTCCTCGCGCGAGGTCGAGGCGATGAACAGGCTGCAGTCCTGGATCCCGGCCTCTTTGATGACCCGCTTGGTCGTGCCGTTGCCCTCGATGATGCGCACGTCGTAGCGGTCCGCGAGCGCCTGCAGCCGCTCGTGGTTGGTGTCCACGACGGTGATCTCGTGCTCCTCGTAGAGCGCGTCCACGATCGCCCTGCCCACATGCCCGGCGCCGAGCACGATGATCCGCATGGGAGCCCAGCGTACGCGCTCCCTAGTATGCGTGCGATGGACGTGATCGGCGCCTGCCCGCTCGACTGCCCCGACGGTTGCAGCTGGGTCGTGACCGTCGAGGACGGCGAGGCCGTCCGGCTGCGCGGCAACCGCGACCACCCGTTCACGGCGGGCGCGCTGTGCGCGAAGGTCAACGGCTACCTCGAGCACACCAAGGCGCCCGACCGCCTGCTGTATCCGCTCAAGCGCGTCGGCGCCAAGGGCGAGGGGCGCTTCGAGCGCATCAGCTGGGACGAGGCGCTGGAGACGATCGCCGCCCGCCTGCACGAGGTCCGCGACACCTACGGCGGCGAGGCGATCTGGCCGTTCCAGGGCACGGGCACGCTCGGCTACCTGCAGGGGCTCGAGGGCCGCGCGGGCCAGCGGCTGTGGAACGTGCTCGGCGCGTCGCGCCACGACATGACGATCTGCTCGATCGCCGGCCGCGTCGGCGCGACCTACGTGACCGGCACCGCCGCCGGCATGGACCCGGAGACGTTCGCCTACTCGAAGCTGATCCTGCTGTGGGGCACGAACACGCTCACGAGCGGCCACCACCTGTGGAAGTTCGTGCTGGCCGCGCGCAAGCAGGGCGCGCACATCGTCGCGATCGACCCGCTCAAGACGCGCACGGCCGCGCAGGCCGACGAGCACCTCGCGCCGCTGCCGGGCACGGACGCCGCGCTCGCGCTCGGGCTGCTGCACGTGATCGTCAGCCTGGACGCCCAGGACGACGAATACCTGGCGGCCAACACGGTCGGCTGGGAGCAGTTCCGCGAGCGCATCCTCGAGTGGCCGCCGTCGCGCGCGGCCGAGGTCACCGGCCTCGACGAGGAGCAGATCGTCGCGCTCGGCCGGCGGATCGCGACCACGCGCCCGACCGGCATCCGCTGCACGATGGGCATGCAACGCCACGCCGGCGGCGGCGCCGCGCTGCGGCTGCTGTACGCCCTGCCGGGCGTGACCGGCGACTGGCAGTACCCGGGCGGCGGCGCGTCGTACTCGACCAGCGGGCGCTTCCGCGCCAACGTCGACGGCTACGTGCGCGACGACCTGCTGCAGGCGCCCGTGCGCACGCTGAACATGAACCGGCTCGCCGAGGGCCTGCTCGACCTCGACGACCCGCCGGTCAAGGCGCTCGTGGTCTACGGCGCCAACCCGATGGGCTCCAACCCCGACCAGGTGCGCGTGCGCGAGGGCCTGCTGCGCGAGGACCTGTTCACGGTCGTGATCGAGCAGTTCCCGACCGACACCGTCGACTACGCCGACATCGTCCTGCCCGCGACGATGCAGACCGAGCACCTGGACATCAACGACGGCTACGGGCACATGTACGTGTCGCTGAACCGGCCGGCGGTCGAGCCGCCCGGCGAGTGCCTGCCCGCGACCGAGACGTTCCGGCGCATCGCGCGCGCCATGGGCCTCACCGAGCCGCTGCTCTACGAGGACGACGAGACGCTCGCGCGGACCCTGCTCGGCGACGCGGAGTTCGAGCGGCTGTGGGAGATCGGCTGGACGCGCCTGGACTACCCGACGCCGTTCGTCCCGTTCACCGACGGCTTCCCGACGCCGTCGGGCAAGCTCGAGTTCTGGTCCGAGCGCGCGGCCGCGGACGGCCACCACCCGCTGCCGGGCTACACGCCGCCGGCGCAGACGGGCGAGCACCCACTGGCGCTGGTCGCGCCCGCCTCGCACTGGTTCCTGAACACGGTCTTCGGCAACAAGCCGGACCTGATGAAGCGCGCCGGCGAGCCGCGCATCGAGCTGCACCCCGAGGACGCCGCGGCGCGCAGGCTGGCGACGGGCGAGCTCGCCCGGGTCTTCAACGCGCGCGGGTCGTTCCTGGCGACCGTCGAAGTCTCCGACCGCGTCCGGCCCGGCGTGATCGCGTCCACCAAGGGCCACTGGCTCAAGCACGTGCGCGGCGGCGCGAACGTCAACGCGACCGTCGAGGAGCGCGACGCGGACATGGGCGGTGGGGCGATCTTCCACGACAACCGGGTCGAGGTCGAGCGCGCGGCGGTTGAGGCACAGATGAGAAGCGGTGTCGTGAACACGACAGCCTGAGCGGTCAAGCCTGACCGCGCCGCTAGGCTCGGTCGCCGAAGGTCCGGGACGGCTGGGGAGTTGGTCCCGGAGGACTCGACGCCGGGAGGCGTACATGCGGAGAGTTGCTGCCGGGCTGGGAAGCCTGGCGATTGCTGCTGGGGCGGCGACGGCGGTCGCGTTGGACGCGAACGCCGCGCCGCCGGCGAGGGGCATCCAACACGGGCAGACGGACGATCTGCCCAACCCGGCCGAGGAGAAGCGGCGGGAGCTGCGCGAGAAGGCGATCCAGGACGTGCTGACCGGGCGCGCGAAGGTCCAGCGGCGTGGGGGTTCGAGCGTGGTCAAGGTCGGCCGGACCGCGGCGCCGGGGGCGCGGGCCGAGGACCAGTACGTCGAGCTCGCGCGCGAGAAGACGGACAAGATCTTCGTCGTGCTGGCGGAGTTCGGCAACGAGCGCCACGAGGACTATCCCGACCAGGACACCAACCCGGCGATCCCGGGCCCGAGCACGTTCAACGGGCCGGTCCACAACCAGATCCCGGCGCCCGACCGCTCGCGGGACAACTCCACGGTCTGGCAGCCGGACTACGACCGCGCCCACTACGAGGACCTCTACTTCGGGACGGGCGAGAACTCGGTCAAGTCCTACTACGAGCGCCAGTCCTCCGGGCGCTACAGCGTCGAAGGCATGGTCACCGACTGGGTGAAGGTCCGCTACAACGAGGCCCGTTACGGGCGCTCAGGCGGCTACCCGTGCGACGACAGCGTGTGCGGCAACACGTGGGAGCTGATCAAGGACGCCCTCGACCAGTGGGTGGCCGACCAGCACGCCGCGGGGCGCACGGACGAGCAGATCAAGGCCGACCTGCAGTCCTATGACCAGTGGGACCGCAACGATTTCGACAACGACGGCGACTTCAACGAGCCCGACGGCTACATCGACCACTTCCAGATCGTCCACGCCGGCGGCGACGAGGCCGACGGCGACCCGCACCAGGGCGAGGACGCGATCTGGTCGCACCGCTGGAAGGCGTTCCAGAACACGGGCGAGGGCCCCGCGGACAACCCGGACGGCGGCACGCCGATCGGCGACACCGGCCTGTGGGTCGCGGACTACACGATCCAGCCCGAGAACGGCGGCGTCTCCGTGTTCGCGCACGAGTACGGCCACGACCTCGGCCTGCCGGACCACTACGACACCGCGGGCGGCCCGGACAACGCCGTCAACTGGTGGACGCTGATGGCGCAGAGCCGCGTGTCGGCGGCCGCTGACGACGCGATCGGCACCCGCGCGGCCGACCTCGGCGCGTGGGACAAGCTGCAGCTCGGCTGGCTCGACTACGAGATCGTGCCCGCCGGCCAGACGCGCGCCCTCGACCTCGGCCCGCACGAGTACAACAGCGCCAAGGCGCAGGGCGTCGTCGTGCCGCTGCCGCAGAAGTCGGTCACGCACGAGGTGGGAGCTCCCGCCGCGGGCGACAAGCAGTGGTGGTCGGGCGCCGGCGACGACTACGACGCGCGGCTCACGCGCTCGTTGACGATCCCGGCCGGCACCACGACGCTCACCTTCCAGGCGCGCTGGAACATCGAGGACTGCGGGACGACCGCCTGCGACTACGGCTACGTCGAGGTCGACGACGGCACCGGCTTCAAGGCGATCGCGGGCGACATCACGTCCGAGAACAACGGGATCGACGGCTACCAGGCCACCTACCGGCCGGCGAGCTTCGACCTCTCCGCCTACGCGGGCAAGACGATCCACCTGCGGCTGCGCTACAAGACCGACGGCGCGGTGCAGGGCCAGGACCCGGACGCCGAGCCCGGCTTGTTCGCCGACGAGCTGAAGGTCACCAACGGCGCCACCGTGGTGTTCAGCGACGGCGCCGAGGACGGCGCGAACGGCTGGACGGCGGCCGGCTGGACCGCGGTGGGCGGCTCCTTCACCACCCTCCACGACCACTTCTACATCGCGTCCAACCGCACCTACGCGGGCTACGACGCCCACCTCGCGACGGGCCCCTACAACTTCGGGTTCCCGGGCCGGCCGCACCAGGTCGAGCACTTCCCGTACCAGAACGGGCTGCTCGTCTCCTACTGGGACTCGAGCTTCAGCGACAACAACGAGTCCGAGCATCCGGGCCAGGGCCTCGTGCTGCCGATCGACGCCAACCCGCGCCCGATCTACCGCCTGGACGGCAAGCCGTGGCGCGGCCGGGTCCAGACCTACGACGCCCCGTTCGGGCTCGAGAAGTCCGACTCGTTCACGCTCCACGCCCAGGAGACCGGCGCCGCCAGCTACATCCGCGGCCAGGCGCCCGTCCCGGCGTTCGACGACCGCAAGGAGTACTGGGACCCGGCGCTGCCGACCGTCGGCGTGAAGGTGCCGCACGTCGGCGTCCAGCTGCGCGTGCTGCAGCAGAGCGGGACCTCGATGCGCATCCGCGTGACGGGGGCCGGGTCGGGCACCTAGCCGGCCGCACCTGGCGCCGCGCGGTCGCCCCGCGCGGCGCTAGATGCGCCCGCGCGAGGTGGCCGCGCGGCCGGAGATGAAGCCGGCGAGGATGCCGCCCGTGGTGGTGAAGATCGTCAGCAGCATCTGCAGCGCGGCGTTGTCGAGCTCCATGAACACCGCGCCGATCAGGGCCAGCGTCGCCACCACGAGGACCAGCGAGAACGTCGCGACGATCGTCCGCCAGATCCAGTTCGTGACGGGCTGCTCGGGCTGCAGCTCGTCGAGCAGCTCGTGCTGCTTGTCGCTCGGCAGGGTGCCGAGCGCCGCCGTCACGAGGTCGGCGGTCGCGGCGGGGCCGATCTCCTGGATCGCCGCCGCCGCGACCGCGGCCTGATCCTGCTCGCCGAGCTCCATCAGCTCCTGCTTGAGCTTGGTGGGCGCCGGGGTGGGGATGCGCGAGACGGGGTTGGTCATGCCCCTTAGAGCCGCGACACCCCCGGCGTGATACGCGCCAGCCGTTCGACCGCGTCGGCGGCGCGCCGAACGCCGCCCGCCGCGCGGACCTGCTCGCGCAGCTCGCGCGCCCGCGGTGCGCACTCCAGCGCCGCGGCGACCGCGTCCGGGAGCGACCGTTCCCCGAGCTGCACGCCCGCGCCGATCGCCTCGAGCTGGGCGGCGTTGGTGAACTGGTCGACGGCCTGCGGGATCGCGACCGTGGGCACGCCGTACCAGAGTGCCTCGCAGGTCCCGCCCATGCCGGCGTGGGTGATGAACACGTCGGCGTGCGCGAGCACGTCGAGCTGGGGCTGCACGCGCGCGGCCAGCGCGCCCTCCGGCAGCGACGCCGGGTCGACCTTGCCCGTGGCCAGCACGAGCCGGTGGTCGTCGCGCAGCTCGGTCACGATCCGCGCGTAGAGCTCCGGCAGGTCCGTGTAGGCCGTGCCCATCGAGACGTAGACGAGCGGGCGGTCGTCCACGACGGGCGGGGTCCAACCCGTCAGCCGCGACTCGTCGATGCACGGCCCGGCGAACACGTACCGCTCCCCCACGCGCTCCTGGAAGGGCTGGATCACGCGCGGGATCAGCGCGACGCAGGCCGCGGGGCGCCCGAGGAACGCGTCGGAGTCGACGTCTGCCAGCCCGTGCTCGTCGAGCCAGGCGCGCAGCGTCGCGTAGTACGCGCGCCCGCTCTCGGAGGCCTTCAGGGCCGCGGTGAACTCGGCCATGTCCTCCTCGTAGCCGTCCCAGGCGACGTAGGCCGGCGAGAGCTGGATCGCGGGCACGCCCCAGGCGCGCGCCGCGACCGGCCCGCCGAGGCCGCCGATGTCGTACAACACGGCGTCGACGCGCTCGAGCGCGAGCAGCCGCGGGAGCGTCGCGACCGCCTCGTCGAGGAAGAACCGCATCGCCTCGCCCGCGTCCTCCGGCCAGGCCGTGTCGGCGTCGGGCAGGATGCTCGGGTGGGCGATCGCCTCGGCGCCGGTGCCGGCGACGAGGCCGGCGTGGCGCTCGCCGACCAGGTAGCTGACGCGGTGCCCGCGCGCGACGAGCTCGGCGATCAGCCCGAGGCTGGGATAGATGTGGCTGGGGGCCGTGGTACCGGCCATGGCGAAATGCACGACAAGCTTCCTCTCGTTCTCAGGGACAAGGGCGTGGACGGGACCGCGCCGAGCGCGGCCTGGTCTGCGCCTCTAGAGGAAGTAGTGCGGATACATCGGCTGAAACGCTACCACGGCGGGTAGGGCCACGGGCATGACCGCCGTGCGCAGCCCGCTCGTCCCCGTGGCCGCCGGCTGGGCGGCCGCCGTCACCGCCGTGGCCGTCACCGGCGGCCTCGCCACCGACACCACGAGCGACTGGTACCAGTCGCTCGAGCGCCCGTCATGGCAACCGCCCGGGGCCGTCTTCGGGCCGGTGTGGACGGTGCTCTACGTGCTGATCGCGATCTCCGCCACGCTCGCCTATCGTGACGTGGGCGGCCCGCGGAGAAGGATCGTTCTCGGACTCTACGCCGCCAACCTCGCGCTCAACCTGGCCTGGACGTGGATCTTCTTCCAGGGCCACAGGCCGACCGCCGCGGGCGTCGAGATCCTGTTCCTGCTGGGCACGATCGTCGCGCTGATCGCGCTCGTGTTCAAGCACAACCGCGCCGCCGCGGCCGCCCTCGCCCCGTACGGGGCGTGGACGGCGTTCGCGACGGCGCTGACGTGGACGATCGCGGTGAAGAACTAGACCGTCCCGCTGATCGCCCACATCCCGATCCGCGAGGACTTCGAGATGTCCGGGCCGGTCGAGCCCTGGCCCCAGAAGTAGTCGTTGATGTTGGTCACGCCACCCTGGCCGATGTTGCCCATCGAGCGGAACACGACGCCCGAGGGCTCCTTGTCGTAGGCCATCTGCGCCCACGCGTTGCGGACGGTCAGCGCCGGCCGGATCGTGATCCCGAACAGCTTGTACGGGAAGAGGTACTCGGCGAAGCGCCGGCCCGTGCCGCCGCCGACGCAGTAGGCGTTGGTGTGGAAGCCGTTGAGCATGTGCAGGCCGTTGATCGTCCCGCCCCAGCGGCCGAAGTAGTCGTGGGTGCCGGACGTGTCGCGCAGCACCTGGCAGGACTCGAGCTGCAGCCACTCGAGGTCGCCGTTGCCCCAGTCGGCGTCGCCGGGGACGATCGAGCCGTCGTCCTGGGTCTTGTTCTTGAAGGTGAAGCCGCCCGGGCTGCCGTGGCCCGTGTACCAGCCGGCGTCGACGTTGTCGATGTAGGTGGAGTCGGTGCCGCCCAGCGAGGCCTTCTTGAAGTCACGCTCCCAGGCGTTGGTGCCGCGCCAGTCGAAGGCGGTCGCGACGCCCTTGGAGGCCATCACGGCCTTGAAGCCGATCGCGGAGTCCTGCGCGCACTGCCACTCGTCGACGGTCTGCTCGATGCCGACGTCGACCGGGCCGATCGCCAGCTTGCCGAAGCCGCCGCCGCCCGGCGTGGAGGTGGCCGAGACCGTGCCGTCGCCGGCGAAGGTCGCGGTGGCCGTGGCCGTCAGGCCGTTGGCGTCGGTGACCTCGAGCGTCAGCGCCTCGCCCGTGAGCTTGCCGTCACGCGGGGCGCGCTGGTACTCGACCGACGGGCCCGTGTTCTTCTCGAGCACGGTCGAGGACGAGGACCACTGGTAGCTGTAGGGCGCGGTGCCGCCTTCCACGCTGCTGGCCGCGGTCACGATCCCGCCGCGCAGCGAGGCCTTGAACGTCGCCTGCGGGCCGGCGCCCTGGACGGCCGGCACGTGGCGGTGCGCCTGCGCGCCCTCGCCGCCGACCGGGTTGCAGGTGTAGACCGGGAAGATCTGCCGCACGGAGCCGAGCTCGGGCAGCAGGTAGCCGAGCGTCGGCGCCGCCTGGCGGACGTCCTTGCCGTACAGCGCGGCGCACGCCTCCTCGGCCTCGGACGCCGGCAGCAGCTCGACCGTCTTGCCCGGCTTGAGCTTGCGGATGAAGCTCGAGATCTGGGTGACGCTGCCGTCGGGCGCGAGCGTCATGCGCAGCTTGGCGCCCTGGCCCGTGACCGGCAGCCCGCCGAGCGTGAGGTCGTAGGAGACCGACGTGTCGAGCTTGTAGCGGGCGGTCGGCTTGCCCTCGCGGTCGCTCGTGGTCAGCTCGGTGTGCGAGACGCGCGGCGTGGCCGCGAAGTCGCCCTCCAGGCCGGCGAGCCGGGGCAGGTCGGCCGCGCGGCGCAGCGCCTCGCGCTCGGACAGCGGCTTGAGGGACTCCAGCGCGGGGATGTCGAGCGCCTGCGGCGTGACCTTGCGGCCCGACTCGTCCTCGCGCGCCTCACCCGCCGGCTTGTGCGGGACGGCGCCGAACGCCTTGTCCGTGTAGGAGAACGCGCCGTTGGGCGCGAGCGAGTTCGGGATGCCGTAGGCGTCGGCCAGCTTCTGGCCTTCCTCGGCCGTCATCCCTTCCTGCGCGACGTCGTAGATCACCGCCTTCTCGGCGGCGAGCGCGGGCGCGGAGGCGAGCAGCAGCGCGCCTGCAGCCAGCGCGGGCACGGTCATCCAAGACCGGGCGTGGGCCATTGCGGTTCCTTTCGTGGGGGGAGAGAGGCGGCGAACCGTCCGCCGCGCCGCGCACTCTCACCCGCCCCGATTGGGGCCGGATTGGCACCACCTTGGCGGCGGCGCCAAGGGTTTCTCAACCCCGGCCGATGTACGGCATCTTGGTCGCCATCACGGTCATGAACTGCACGTTGGCGTCCAACGGCAGCGAGGCCATGTGCGCGACCGCGCGGCCCGCGTGCTCGACGTCCATGCGTGGCTCGGCGGCGAGCGAGCCGTCGGCCTGCGCGACCCCCTCGCTCATGCGCTCGGTCATCTCGGTGGCGGCGTTGCCGATGTCGAGCTGGCCGCAGGCGATGTCGTACGCCCGGCCCTCGAGCGAGAGCGACTTCGTGAGCCCGGTGACGGCGTGCTTGGTGGCGTTGTAGGCGATCGCGAACGGGCGCGGCACGTACGCCGACAGCGACCCGTTGTTGATGATCCGCCCGCCGCGCGGGTGCTGGGCCGCCATCATCCGGAACGCGGCCTGCGCGCACAGGAACGCGCCGGTGAGGTTGGTGTCCACGACGCGCCGCCAGTCCTCGAGCGTGACCTCGGCCACCGGCGCCGTCAGGTTCAGCCCGGCGTTGTTGAACAGCAGGTCGACGCGGCCATAGCGCTCGCGGGCCGCCTCGAAGAGCGCGGCGACCGAGTCCGGGTCGGTGACGTCGGTGGGTACGGCCAGGCCGTCCGCACCCGTAAGGGTCTCCCTTAGCGGCGCTTCGCGCCGGCCCGCGGCGACGACGCTCCACCCGTCGCTGAGCAGGGCCTTTGCGGCGGCGCGGCCGATGCCCGAGCCGGCCCCGGTGACGACGGCGATCATGGCCTCCGATCGTAAGGGGTGCGGACCCCGAAGCCGCTCCATCCGCCCGATGCCGGGGCCCCGTCTCAGCACGAAGATGCACCCATGTCCGTCACCCGTCGCAAGCAGATCCCCACCACGAAGGCCCCGCTGCGGATCCGCGAGGCCCGCCACGACGACGCCCCGGCGGTCAAGCGGCTGGCCGAGCTCGACTCCAGCCCGGTCCCGAAGGGCCAGGTCCTGCTCGCCGAGGTCGGCGACGAGCTGTGGGCCGCGTACTCCATGACCGACGGCCACCACGTCGCCGACCCGCTGCGCCCGTCCGCCGATGCCGTGCTGCTGCTCGGCCGGCGCGCGCGCCAGCTGCGCCGCGTCGCCAACGGCCGTCGCTCGCACGGCCGCTCGCGCCTGCGGTTCGCCTGAACCCGCCGGTCCTGGCCAAACGGCCAGGACCGTCCGGTACGGAGGTAAGCTCGCCCGCATGCGCCTGTCGCCGTGGGGCCGTGTCGTGGCGATCTCGGCCCTCCTCGTGGTGGGTGGGGCGGTCGCGCTCGCGGTCGGGGCCTTGGCCTCGACGCGCGAGCGGCTCGTCACCTTCCCCGTCACGGGCGAGCTGAGCGGCCTCGCGTTCGACCTCGGCAACGGCGACATCACGGTCGTCGGCGGCGGGCAGCGCGACGCCGTCCAGGTGCGCCGGACCGAGCGCTACTCCTTCGGCCACAACGTGCGCACGGAACGGGCGGTCGGCGACGGCGTCTTCCGCGTCCGCTCGCGCTGCCCGTTCACGCTGCTCGGGCCGTGCTCGGTCAGCTACCGCGTGATCGTGCCCGACAACGTGATGCTCGACCTGCGCACGACCGGCGGCAACGTGCGCTTCCGCGACTACCGCGGCTCGGCGCGGATCACGACCACGCGTGGCTCGATCGAGATCACGGGCTACTGCGGCAACTCGCTCGACGCGCGCGCCGACAGCGGCGCGATCGAGCTCGACGCGTCCTGCGCGCCGCCGAGCCTGTCGCTGCGCTCGTCCTCGGGCGCGATCACCGCCGTGCTGCCGTCCGGCCCCTACGACATCGACGTGGAGAGCTCGGACGGCGAGGAGCACGTGCGCGGCATCACGCCCAGCGCCGACGCGCCCTACCGCGTGCAGGCGCTCAGCACCTCGGGTCGCGTGTCCGTGGAGGGCCGCTCGTGATCGAGGCGCTCGAGCTCGACCGCCGGCTCACGCGCGCGGGCCACGCGGTCATGTACGTGCTCGTCACGCTGCCGGTGACGCTGCTCGGGGTCCCCGCGGTGCTGTTCCTGATCGCGGGCGCCGCGCTGAGCCTGGTCGGGATCGGCCTGCCGCTGCTGATCGCCGCCGCGGGCGTCTGCCGGCGGCTCGTGCGCTGGGACCGGCGCGCGTCCAACCGCTGGCTGGGCACCCAGGTGCCGCCGATCCCGGGCCGCCCGCGCACGAGCGGCAGCTGGTTCCGCCAGTCGCTGGAGCTGCTGTCGGACCGCTCGCTGTGGCGGATGGCGGCGCTGCTGTCGCTGCGGCCGGTGCTGTTCGTGGCGCTCGTGGTCGTGGCGCTCGCGCCGGTGCTCGCGCTCGCGGTGGTGCTCGAGCTGGGGATCGGCGGGATCGCGGGCGCGGGCGAGATCGAGTACGTCGGCCCGTGGGCGCTCGGCCCGCTGCTGGGCGTGATCCTGTGCCTGATGGCGATCCCGGCGGCGGCGCTGACGATCGCCACGCTGGAGATGCTCTACCGGGTCCTGAGCGTGTTCATGCAGGCCGTGCTGGCGCCGCGCGTCCCCGCGGGCGGCCCTGTGCGCGAGATGCTGGCCGAGAGCCTCGGCGACCGCACGGTCTCCGTCGCCTACTGGCTGCCGGACCGCGAGCGCTTCGTCGACGAGCAGGGTCACCCCGTCGAGCTGCCCGAGCCGGGCTCCGGCCGCGCCTGGACGGCCGTCGACCGCGACGGCCGGCGCGTCGCCGCGATCATCCACGACGCGTCGCTGGACACCACGCCCGAGCTGGTCGAGGCGGCCGCGACAGGATCCTCGCTGGCGCTGGAGAACGAACGCTTGCGCGCGGAGGCGCAGGCGCGCGTGGAGGAGCTGCGGGCCTCGCGCCAGCGCATCCTGGAGGCCGGCGACGCCGCGCGGCGGCGGATCGAGCGCGACCTCCATGACGGCGCGCAGCAGCAGCTCGTCGCGCTCGCGCTGGAGCTGCGCGTGCTCAAGGCGCGGCTGAAGGACCCCGCGATCGACGACCTCTCCGAACGGCTCGCGTCCGCGCTCTCCGAGCTGCGCGAGCTCGCGCGCGGCATCCACCCGGCGATCCTCACCGACCGCGGCCTGGCGCCCGCGATCGCGTCGCTGGCCGACCGCAGCACGGTCCCGGTCGAGACCCGCGTCGAGATCGAGGAGCGGCTGCCGGCGCCGATCGAGGCCGCCGCGTACTTCCTGGTCGCCGAGGCGCTCACGAACGTCGCCCGCTACGCCGAGGCCACGAGCGCGCGCGTCGAGGTCTACCGCGACGACGACGACCTCGTGGTGCTGGTGGCCGACGACGGCGTCGGCGGCGTCGACCCCGACGCGGGCGGCGGCCTGCGCGGGCTCGAGGACCGGGTCGCGACCGTCGGCGGCACGCTCGAGATCGACAGCCCGGTGGGCGGCGGCACCCGCGTATGCGCGAGGATTCCCACGTGAGACGACTGCTGCTGCTCGTGGTGCTGGTGCTGGCCGGCTGCGGCGGCAAGACCGTCGTCCGCGAGCCCGCCGTGCAGGTCTCCGGCTCGGACAACCCGCCCGTCGCGGGCGCGCCCGCGCCCGACGACGCCGTGCGCATCGCGGTCGTCACCCACGGCCCGGCGTCGAGCAAGTTCTGGGCGATCATCCGCAACGGCGTCGACGCCGCCGCGCGGCGGCTGGACGTGCTCGTCGACTACCAGGCGCCGGACGTCTTCAGCGTCGAGCGGATGAGCGAGATGATCGACGACGCGGTCGCGACCAACCCGGACGGCCTGGTCGTCTCGCTGCCGTCGAAGGGCCTCGCGCCCGCGATCCGGCGCGCGGTCAAGGCGGGCGTTCCCGTCATCTCCATCAACTCGGGCAGCGACAGCTTCCGCGAGCTCGGCGTCCTCGCCCACGTCGGCCAGGTCGAGGACCGCGCCGGGCTGGAGACGGGCCGCCGGCTCGTCGCCGCGGGCGCCCGCAAGGTGATGTGCCTCAACCACGAGACCGACAACGTCGGCGTCGACGCGCGCTGCGCCGGGATCGAGCGCGCGCTGCGCGAGGCCGGCGGCACCTCCACCGTGCTGCCGATCGACGACGACGCGCCCGGCCTGCCGGCCCGGATCGCGGGCGCCGCGGGCGCGCGCGGCGTCGACGCGGTCGTGGCCACCAACGGGCCCGGCGGCCTGGCCGCCGCCGAAGGGCTCGAACGCACCGACGTCAAGGTCGCCACGTTCGACCTCGGCCCCGACGTGATCGAGGCCGTGCAGGCCGGCCGGATCGACTTCGCCGTCGACCAGCAGCCCTACCTGCAGGGCTACATGCCGATCGAGATGCTCGCGCTGCGCGCGCGCTACGGGATCATGCCCGCGCAGGGCGACGTGGTCTCCACGGGCCCGAACTTCGTGACCCGTAGCAACGCGGCGCAGGCGCTCGAGCTCAGCCGGCGGTCAATTCGCTGACGCGGTCTCCGGCTCCGGCGCCGGCTCGGGGGCGGGCTCCGGCTCGGGCTGGCGGTTGGAGTACTCCATCGCGGCGAAGCCGCCGGCGATCCCGGCGCCCAGCGCGGCCAGCGCCCACGGCGTGCCCCAGATCCGGCGGTCGACCGACAGCGCGCCCGGCCCGGAGGCCGTGATGGCGAACGCCGCGGCGATCATCGTGAGCGGGAACTCGTAGCCGCCGTTCTGCGACCAGACGCCGTTGGCGCCGTGGACCTTGGCGATCGCGACGGTCATCGAGCCGGTGAGCGCGCTCGCCGCCACCGGCGTGGCCGCGCCCGCGACCAGCAGCGCGCCGCCGCCCGTCTCGGCCGCTCCGGCGAGCGCGGCGTGGACCTTGCCCGGCCGCATCCCGACCGACTCCATCCAGCCGCCCGTGCCCTCGAGCCCGAAGCCGCCGAACTTGCCGGCCAGCTTCTGCAGCCCGTGACCGATGAACAGGCCGCCGACAACCGCACGCAGAATGGCAATGCCGAATGACATCTCTTTCCGTCCTCCCCTCGTGGTCTGAGCACATAGTCTCATGCCCATGCATCGTGTCGTGATCGTGGGCGGCGGCTTCGGGGGTCTCCAGGCCGCCCTGCATCTCAAGCGGGCCGACGTCGACATCACGCTCGTCGACCGTCGCAACTTCCACCTGTTCCAGCCCTTGGCCTACCAGGTGGCGACGGGCGCGCTGGCGGCCGGCGAGGTCTGCTACCCGCTGCGGGCGATCTTCCGCGGCGTGCGCAACGTCAAAGTGCTGCTGGGTGAGGTGACGGGCTTCGAGCTCGACGAGCACGAGCTGTCGGTGCGCACGCCCGCGGGCGACGAGCGGCTCGGCTACGACACGCTGATCGTGGCCTCGGGGTCGAAGTACAACTACTTCGGCCACCCGGAGTGGCAGGAGCACGCCGCCGAGCTCAAGACGCTCGAGGGCGCGCTGCACATCCGGGCGCAGATCCTGCGCGCGTTCGAGGCCGCCGAGGCCGCCGACAACGAGGAGGAGCGCCGGCGCGAGCTGACGTTCGTGGTCGTCGGCGCCGGGCCAACAGGGGTCGAGATGGCGGGCCAGATCGCCGAGATCGCGCGCGACACCCGGCGCGACTTCCGCAACATCGACACGACCGAGACCCGCGTGCTGCTGTTGGAGGCCGGCGACCGTGTGCTGGCCTCGTTCCCGCCCAAGCTCTCCAAGCGGGCGACGAAGTCGCTCGAGAGCCTGGGCGTGACGCCGATGGTCGATCACCTGGTGACCGGCATCGACGCCGACGGAGTGACGATCGAGAGCGGCGGCAAGGCCGAGCACGCGCGCTCGGCGACGGTCATCTGGGCCGCGGGCGTGCTGGCGTCGAGCCTGGCCGGCGAGCTCGCGCGCGCGTCCGGCGCCGAGACCGACGCGGTCGGGCGGATCCTGGTCGAACCGGACCTCACGCTCCCGGGGCATCCCGAGGTGCTGGCGATCGGCGACATGGTGCAGGTCCGCGACGCCGACCCGCTGCCAGGCGTGGCGCCGGTGGCGATGCAGATGGGGCGCTACGCGGCCAAGCGCGTGCGGGCGCGGCTGGCGGGGCGCGAGCTCGGGCCGTTCAAGTACAAGGACAAGGGCAACCTGGCGACGATCGGGCGCGCGCGGGCGGTCGCGGACCTGCCGCCGCGGATCCGCGTCGGCGGCTTCGTCGCCTGGGTGCTCTGGCTCGCGATCCACCTCTTCTACCTGATCGGGTTCCAGAACCGGCTGCTGGTGCTGATGCGCTGGGCCTTCAGCTTCCTCACGCACGGGCGCGGGACGCGGCTGATCACCGGCGAGACGAATATGCCTTAGCGGTCATACTGGGGGTCGTGGAGGTCTTCGACGTCCTGACCGATCCCAGCCGCAGGCGCATCCTCGACCTGCTGCGCGAGCGCGAGCACCTCGTGGGCGAGCTCGTCGAGGACCTCGGGCTCTCGCAACCCGGGGTCTCCAAGCACCTGCGCGTCCTGCGCGAGGCCGGGCTCGTCCGCGTGCGCGTCGACGCCCAGCGGCGCTGGTACGGGCTCGATCCCGCGCCGCTGGCCGAGGTCGACCGCTGGCTGGCGCCCTACCGGCGCTATTGGGCGGATCGGCTCGACCTGCTCGAGCGTCACCTCGACGCGTCCTGAACCGCCTTCGCGGTCGTCTCGTCGGCGGGGAAGAAGGACTCGATCGCGAGCTCGGACACGGTCACGTCGAGCGCGGTGTTGAAGCTCGTCCGGGTGCTCAGGAACGTGAGCGTCACCTCCTGTGGGCCGCGGATCTTGAGCGGGACGAAGACCTCGTGCTCGCCGGGTTCGCCGGCGGGGCCCGGGTAGCCCTCGAGCTCCTCGAGCAGGGCCTTGAGGTCGTCGTCGCTCTGCGCCTGGACCTGGAGGTCGCGCAGCAGGTGCGCGCGCCACTGGCCGAGGTTGACGATCCGCGGGGCCATGCCCTCGGGGTGCAGCGTGAGCCGCAGCGCGTTGACCGGCGGCTCGAGCAGGTGCGGGGCGGCGCCGGCGGTCAGCATCGGGATCGCGCGGTTGGCGGCGACGACGTTCCAGCCGCGGTCGACGACGATCGCCGGGAACGGCTCGTGGCCGCGCAGCAGCTGGTCGAGCGCGTCCTTGACCGGGCCGAGCTCCTCGACCGGCCGCTGCGAGTAGACGGGCGCGTAGCCCGCGGCGAGCAGCAGCCGGTTGCGCTCGCGCAGCGGGATGTCGAGCCGCTCGGCGAGGTGCAGGATCATCTGCTGGCTCGGGCGGCTGCGGCCCGTCTCGACGAAGCTCAGGTGACGGGTGGAGACGCCGGCGTCGAGCGCGAGGTCGAGCTGGCTCAGGCGGCGCTTCGTGCGCCAGGTGCGGAGGAGGGGGCCGACGGTCATTCGCGTCGTGAAGCGTGCCAGACGGGCGAGCCGGGGCGGGGTTCGCGCAGGCACGCCACGCGAGCGTCGAGTTCCTTACCTGAGCGGTGGGTTTCTCGACACTCGCGTGGCGGGGCGGGTGTCGTTACGTCCCAGGTAATTGAAGCGATTACGTCGTGGTGCGAGCGTACCCGGCCATGACGAACATCGCATCCACCGTTGACAGCTACATCGCCTCCTGGAACGAGGCCGACGAGGAGCGCCGGCGCGAGCTCGTGGCGCGGACGTTCACCGAGGACGGCTCCTACGTCGATCCGCTGATGTCGGGCTCGGGCGTGGACGGGATCGCGGCGATGATCGGCGCGGCGCAGGCGCAGTTCCCCGGGCACCGGTTCGAGCTGGCGTTCGGGCCCGACGCGCACAACGACGTCGTCCGCTTCGCCTGGAAGCTCGTGGGCGACGGCGGCGAGGTCGCGCGCGGCGTCGACTTCGCGACCGTGGACTCCGACGGCCGCCTGCGTAACGTCACGGGGTTCCTCGAGACCGTGTAGGCATGCGCATCCGAACCGCCGCCGCCGGAAGCTCGCTGTTCTTCGCCTTGGCCCCCGGTGTGGTCGCCGGTGTCGTCCCGTGGTGGCTGACCGGCTGGTCGGCCGCGCCGGCGGGCGTGGCGTCCCGCGTCGCGGGGGCGGCGCTGGTGGCGGCGGGCGGGCTGGTGCTGCTGCACGCGTTCGCGCGCTTCGTGCGCGAAGGGCTGGGGACGCCGGCGCCGGTCGCGCCGACGGCGCGGCTGGTGATCGGCGGGCTCTACCGCTGGATCCGCAACCCGATGTACGTCGCGGTGGTGGCGTGCGTGATGGGGCAGGCGCTGCTGCTCGGCCAGGACGTGCTGTGGGTCTACGCCGGGGCGCTGATGGTGATCTTCTACGCGTTCGTGCGGTGCTACGAGGAGCCGGCGCTCAGGCGGCGGTTCGGCTCGGAGTACGAGGCCTACCGGGCGCAGGTGCCGGGCTGGTACCCGCGAGTACGGCCGGCACGAGGCCCGCGAGCGACGAGCTGAGCAGCAGCTCGTCGCCGGGCTGGAGCTTGAGATCGGCCTGGATGGCGGGCGGGCGCGACGTGCTGGGCAGGATGCGGCCGTCCTCCTTCGGGGTGTAGAGGCAGCCGTCGCGGCGGACGAGGACCGCGGCCCAGGCGGCTTCGAGCAGCGTGCCGTCGGCGTCGAGCAGCAGCGGGGTCGTGCCGTTGGCGGCGAGCGCGTCGAGCAGCGCGCGGTCGCGCAGCTTGTGCTCGCCGAGGCCGCCGGGCAGGACGTGCGGCGTGAGCACGATGGGCAACTCGCGCTGGGTGAGCGGGCGCCAGGTGACGGTCGGCGGCCGGCCCGGGACGTAGTCGATGCGGACGGCGCCGTCCCGCGCCGGGAGCTCGATCGGCGGAAGCGTCTCGCCGTAGAGGGTCCTGACGCTGCGGGCGAGCCGCTCGAGGTGGGCATCGAGGTTCACGGGCTGCCCGTCGCGGATCAGCAGCGTCTCGAAGACGCCCTGCGCCGGGTCGGGGCGGCGCTGCGCGGGCAGGTCGGTGGTCGTGCGGGTCACCGGGCCCGGCGGTTCGAGCCGCCCACCGATCGCGGCGATCAGCGGACGCGCCTTCACGAGGCATTCCTCAAGCTCAAGTTGAGGGTCAGAGTCAGCCACGATTCCGCCCCCGGCGCCGAGCCACAGGCGGCCGTCCTTGGCCTCGAACGTGCGGATCGCGACGTTGAGCTCCAGCCCGGCGTGCGGGCTCGCGTAGCCGATCGCGCCCGTGTAGACCTCGCGGCCCGTGGCCTCGAGCTGCGAGATCACGTGCAGCGCCTGCACCTTCGGCGCGCCCGTGACCGACCCGGGCGGGAACGCTGCCCGCAGCAGCGCGGCGTCGCCGTTGCCGGGCGCGAGCTCGGCCGTGACGTCGGAGACCAGGTGCCACACCCCCGCGTGCGGCTGCGCGGACGGCTCCTCGGGCGCGCGCACGCTGCCGTAGCGCGCGACCCGCCCGAGGTCGTTGCGCATGAGGTCGACGATCATCACGTGCTCCGCGCGGTCCTTCGCCGACCCGTGCAGCCTGGCCGGGTCGCTCGGCGCCGTGCCCTTGATCGGCCCGGTCGTCACGTGCGTGCCGCGGCGGCGCAGGAAGAGCTCGGGCGAAAGGCTGGCGACGCCGCCGTAGGGCGTGACGAAGCACGCCCCGTACGCGGGCTTGAGCCGCGGCGCGGCGTGCGCGAACAGCTCGGCGACGCCGCCCTCGTAGTCCGCGTCGAGCCGCAGGCAGAGGTTGGCCTGGAAGATCTCGCCGGCCGCGATCCGCTCGACGCACGTGGCAACCGCCGCCACGTGGCCGGCCGCCCCGGGCGCCCGCAGCGCGAACGTGGTCGCCGCCGGCGCCGCCGGCTCGGGCGCGGCGGCGAGCAGCGCGCGCAGGTGCGCGAGCCGCGCGGCCCCCGAGTCGTCCAGCGCCTCGAACCACCATCTCCCCTCGGGGTCCTGGCGCAGCACGTGGTCGTAGAAGGCGAGGTGGGCGTCCGGCAGCGGGTCAGGGCGCGGTGGGCGCGGGGGCAGGGCCTCGACGCGGGCGCCGAGGCCGTAGCCGAGCCAGCCGAACCAGCCGCCGCCGACCTCGCATTCGCCGCGCGCGGGCGGCAGGTCCTCGAGCGCCAGGAACGGATCGTCGTCCGCGCGCAGCAGCCGGACGGGGGCGCAGCCGACGATCGCGCCGCCGCCGGCCCAGCGGCCGGTGAGCGCGAACGGCCACGGCTCGTCGCGCAGCGCGAGCAGGACGCGTTCGGCGGGAAGGGAGCAGTCGAGCGGGACGCGGATGCGTCTGAGCATGACGGACGCCTTCCGGCGGGCCGCCGGAGAGGGGGACGCGGCCCGCCGGCGGAGGGATCCGATCGGCGCTCGTCTCCTGCGATGAGGGGCGACAGGAGAGACGACCGAACCATCCTCGCAGGACAAAATGCGAGTTTGATGAGTGTCAGTCGGTGAGCCCGATGAGGTCGATCGTGCGGCGGAACTGCGCGACGTACTCGCGGCAGCCGGCGCACGTGCGCAGGTGGGCGCGCAGCCGCTCCCGGTCGCGCGCGGACAGCGCGCCGTCGAGGCACTCGGTGAGCAGCTCGACCAGCTCCCGGCAGCGCATCACTTCGCTCATCTCGTCCGTAACGTCCCGGCGACCCGGCCGACCATTACGCCATGCCTTCCTTCGACGCGCTCCTGATCGTGGCGGCGGTCGCGTTCCTGGCCCCGCTCGCGCTCGGCCTGGCGCCGCGCGTGCGGCTGCCCGCGGTCGTGCTCGAGCTGGTCGCGGGGATCGTGATCGGCCCGTCCGTGCTGGGGCTCGTCGAGCTCGACGCGACGCTCGAGGTCGTCTCCATCCTCGGGCTGGCGTTCCTGCTGTTCCTGGCCGGGCTGGAGATCGACCTGGACCGCCTGCGCGGCCACGCGCTCAAGCTCACCGGCGCGGGCTTCGCGCTCTCGCTCGCGCTCGGCCTGCTCGTCGGCGCGGCCGCCGGCCACCCGCTGCTGATCGCGATCGTGCTCTCGGCGACCTCGCTGGGCGTGATCATCCCCGTGCTCAAGGACGCCGGCGAGAGCGCCGGGACCCTCGGGCCGCTCGTGATCGCCGCCGGCAGCATCGCCGACTTCGGCGCGATCATCCTGCTCTCGATCTTCTTCTCCGGCGAGAGCGGCGCCGGGGCGACGCTGCTGCTCGTGGCGCTGCTGATCGCGCTCGCGGGCGCGGTCGTGCTCGCGGTCAGAGGCACCGAGCGGCGCGTCAGCGCCGTGCTGCTGCGCCTGCAGGACACGACCGCCCAGATCCGCGTGCGCGGCGCCGTGCTGCTGCTCGTGGCCTTCGCCGCCGTCTCCACGCAGCTCGGGCTGGAGGCGATCCTGGGCGCCTTCATCGCGGGCGCGGCGCTCAAGCTCGTCGACCGCGACGAGGCGATGACCCACCCCGCGTTCCGCCGCAAGCTCGAGGCGATCGGCTTCGGCGTCTTCATCCCCGTCTTCTTCGTTTCGAGCGGCGTGCGCTTCGACCTCGACGCGCTGCTCGGCAACGTCGCGCTGGTGCCGCTGTTCGCGCTCGCGCTGCTCGCCGTCCGCGGGGCGCCGGCGCTGCTGTACCGGCTCGACGCCCGCCGCACGGCGGCCGCCGCGCTGCTGCAGGCGACCTCGCTGCCGTTCATCGTCACCGCGACGGCGATCGGGACCGAGCTGGGGATGCTCGACGCCGCGACCGCCGCGGCGCTCGTCGGCGCCGGCCTGCTGTCGGTGCTGGTGTTCCCGCTGGCCGCCGTCGCGCTGCTGCGTCAGCCGTCGACGAACTCGTCGGCCAGGCGGTCCATCGGCAGCCCGTCGTGGAACGTGCCGTCCGCGCCCCGCTCGTAGCGGCGCATGAGCGGGCGCAGCGTGACGCGCTCGCCGCGCAGCACCGGCCGCTCGATCACCGGAAACGCTCGCGGCGCGCGGCCTCGGCCAGCCGGTCGGCCTCGCGGCGGCGCCGCGCGACGTAGACCTCGAGCTCCTCCTCGGCGCGCTCGCGCAGGCGCTCGGCGTGCGCGGCCGCCTCGCGCTCGGCCTCGGCGATCAGCGCGTCGCGCTCGCGGGCCGCGTCGCGGTGGTGCTCGGCGAGGATCGCGGCGCGCTCGCCGCGGGCGGCCTCGACCGCCTCGCGCGCGCTCGCGACCAGCGCGCCGGCGTCGGCGCGCATCGCCGCGACCTCCTCGCGAGCCGCGACGAGCAGCCGCTCCGCCTCCTCGCGCGCGGCCTCCACGCGCCGCGCGGCGTCGGCGCGCGCCTCGGCCACGATCCGGTCCGCTTCGACCTTCGCCTCGGCGGCGATCCGAGCGCGCTCGGCGCCTGCGGCCTCGCGCTCCGCCCGCGCCCCCGCGAGCAGCTCCTCGCGCTCGGCGGCCGCGGTCTCGTGCAGCTCGCGCGCGTCGGCCAGCAGCGCCTCGCGCTCGCCCCGCGCAGCCTCGAGCAGCCGCTCCCGCTCGGCGTCGGCCTCCGCCCGCGCCCGGCCCAGCGCGGCCCGCGCGTCGGCCAGGATCGCGTCGCGCTCGGCCTCGGCGCCGTCGGCGCGCTCGCGCGCCCGCCGCGCCTGCTCCTCGGCCTCGGCGACGATCCGGGCCGCCTCGGCGCGCCCCGCCTGCGCGCCCTCCTCGCGCGCCGCGGCGACGATCCGCGCCGCCTCCTCGCGCGCCTCGGCCAGCGCCGCCTCGCCCTTGGCGACGTCCGCCGCCGCGCGGACGCGCGCGCCTTCGAGCGTCGCCTCGGCCTCCAGCTTGGCCGCCTCGGCCTCACGCTCGAGCTCGGCCGCGCGGCGCTCGAGGTCGCGCCGCAGCTGCACGTCGCGGCTGGAGCGGAACATCTCGGCCACGAGCTCCAGATGGCGGTCGACCTCGTCGGGGTCGTAGCCGCGGCGCACCGTCCGGAACGTCTGCTGGACCACGAAGATCGAGTGGGACTCCCCGCTCATCCAGGCCTATTGTGACGGCAGGAACACGGCGACCGTGCGCGGGGGGACGGTGAAGGCGCCGTCGGCCCAGCTCGCCTCGCGCTCCGCGTGCGCCGGGTGCAGCACCCGCTCGCGCGCGTCGACCGCGTGCGACACGGGTTCGGCGCGCGCGTTGAGCACGACCACGAGCTCGTCCGCGAGCACCATCACGATCACGCCCGGGCCCGCGTCGGCGAAGCGCACCAGGCGCCGGATCGCGTCCGCGTCGCCGAGCCCGAACAGCGGCGACGAGGAGCGGATCCGCAGCAGCTCGAGCGCCCGCTCGCGCGCGGTCCGGATGTGCTCGGGCCGCGGCTTGAGCGCCGGGTCGGCGAGCAGCGGCCGCATGTAGGGCCAGAACGGCTCGTTGTCCCACGCGGGCGGCAGCCCCGAGCCCCACGTCGTCTCGGCGCCCGTCCAGTCGATCCGGTTGAACCAGTCGCCGGAATCGTAGGAGTTGCGGTCCAGCGACTTGGAGCGCAGCAGCTCGGTCCCGGCGTGCCAGAAGCACGGGCTCTGGCTGAACGTGACCGTGGCCAGCGCGAGCGTGTTCATGCGCACGCGGTCGTCCATGGTGGTC
>Ga0182742_1001613_pt1 | contig 27871 bp, 28 predicted proteins | sample eDN5th37CBELigMG_FD_128880 | JGI IMG/M metagenome (GOLD analysis project Ga0182742, IMG submission 128880) | Enriched Miracle-Growth compost microbial communities from Emeryville, California, USA - eDNA 5th pass 37_C BE-Lig MG (version 2)... ...
AAAGGAGCTTGGATAAGCATCATCGCTTATCTCGTCCTCGCTGCAGTCAAACTCACAGCCGGAGCCATTTGGCAATCAGACGCTCTTTGGGCAGACGGTTTAAATAATAGTACGGACATTATTGCCTCCGTTGCTGTTTTAATTGGTCTTCGGATTTCACGGAAACCCGCCGACCAAAATCATTTATATGGACATTATCGTGCAGAATCGATTGCTTCATTAATTGCCTCATTTATCATGGTGACAGTCGGTCTTCAGGTTATTCTCGACGGTATTCAGTCCATCTTCAGACAACAAACGGCGACACCTGATATGGTGGCGGCCTGGGTAGCACTTATATGTGCCGCTGCAATGTATGGTATTTCTCGTTATAATTTAAGTTTGAGTCAGAAAATTAACAGCTCTAGCATTCGTGCGATAGCCTATGATAACCGTTCGGATGCGCTTGTTAGCGTTGGGGCTTTTATTGGAATCATGGGTGCACAATTAGGAGTACCTTCCATTGATACGATTGCTGGAATTATTGTTGGTGTGATTATTTGTAAAACTGCGTGGTCGATTTTCTATGAAGCCACCCATACATTAACGGATGGATTTGATGTTCATTCTTTAGAGCACATTAAACATACAGTCCAAAATATAAATGGAGTAAAAGAGGTTACGGATATTAAAGCAAGGATGCATGGCAATCAAGTATTGGTAGAAGCAACAATTAGAGTCAACCCGAATTTAAATGTCATTGAGGGACATGAAATATCGGAAAAAGTTGAGTATAGACTTGAAAAAGAATGCAATGTTCAAAGTGCAACGATCCATATTGAACCTGTTACTATTGATTAATTTCATTTTTCCCTCTATTGATAACTGCCAGCGATCAACTGGCAGTTTTTTTATTAGCGACTTTTTCTCTCTTTTCAAAGGATTTTCTACCTTAAACAAAGAATGTATTTATTACCGAATAGGTGAAGTGAGGGAGGACGCCATGCAAGCTATCACCCAAAAAAGGCTAATGGATTTTTTGGAAGAGGAAAAAGATTCTTTATTAACTGAATGGAAACATAAAATTATTGTCGATGATGAAGACCCATATAAAGATAAATTTTATGAAAATGCAGTTCATATGTTTACCATCATCCTAGAGATGTTTTCAAAGACAGAAGACGAACAAAAATCTACGATTGAAGAGTTGGCAATTAAGGTCGGAAATGAACGTGCTAAATCGAGCAATAATATTGGAAACTTTGTCTATAATGTCAATTTAGGTCGCTCAATCCTATTTTCGCGGCTACCCAAATTGAACTTGGAGGGAATGCAACTTCAAGATATCATCTATCGGGTAAACGATTATTTCGACCATTTCCTTTATAAATCTGTTTCTTACTACTCTGAACATAAAAACCGAATTATCGAGGAGAAAACAGAATTCATCAACTCAACTCATAAAGATAGGCTCACTCTTTTGGGGCAAATGACTTCAAGTTTTATTCATGAATTCCGTAATCCACTTACATCGATTCAAGGTTTTATCCAACTGTTACAAGCAGATAACCCAGATATGAAGTATTTAGATATTATCAAAAATGAATTAGATCAGTTGAATTTTCGGATTTCTCAATTCTTACTGTTATCCAAAAAAGAGCTAATCGGTAAAGAGAAGACCCGCTTCTCCCTCAATCAAATGATTGAGGAAGTATTGTCATTTCTCTATCCAAGCATTTTAGATGCTAAGGTGAAAATAGTAAAAGAGGCTCCAGAGGAAATGGAATTGATTGGCTATGCAGATGAAATTAGACAAGTTTTAATAAACATCATTTTTAATGCAATAGATGTCCTAAGCCAGTATCGGGATGATCCCAAAATTGAAATCCGTGCCTATACTGTCAATGATTCTAAAATCAAATTAGAAATTGCTAACAATGGTCCTGCAATCCCCGAAAATATGGTTAAATCCATTTTTGAACCTTTCGTGACTACTAAAAAGCTCGGTACAGGACTTGGATTATTTGTCTCTCGTGAAATCATTGAAAAACATAAAGGTTTTTTAGCGTGTTCTTCGGTACAGGATCGTACTGAGTTCATTATTCTCCTCCCCCTTGCCACACAGCCAAAAAACGAAAAACAAGTAAATGAATATTGAGAATTCACCCGTGATCCAGTTGATTCACGGGTTTTGTCCTTACCTGCATAGGATAGCAATATACAGTTCTCCAAATTTCGGTTATACTAATCTTATAATAATTAAAAATTCAGACAACTAAGTGTGGGGGATGAGATCATGTTTACCTTGACAGTTGATGAAGACATCGAATTACAATTATTTGAACTTCGCCACGCAACAGAGCTTTATTGGCTTGTTGACTCGAACCGACTTTATTTACGCGAATGGCTTCCCTGGGTCGACCATATGACCTCACCAGCGGCATATCATGGCATTATTCCGATGTGGTTAAAACAATTTGCTGACAATAATGGCTTCAATCTCGGTATACGCTATAAAGGACATTTAGTTGGGAGTATCGGTCTCCATCAAATCGACTGGAATAACGCTCAAACCAGTATTGGTTATTACCTAGCACAGAACGCCCAAGGAAAAGGAATCATGACACGAACTGCCAAAGCATTACTGAATCATTGCTTTTTTGTCTTAGGGTTAAATCGAGTTGAAATTCGTTGCGGGGTAGGGAACCATAAAAGCCGGGCTATTCCAGAACGCCTTGGTTTCGTTCGTGAAGGAGTCATTCGGGATGGAGAGAATTTATATGGTTCTTACCATGACCTAATTCTTTATAGCATGTTGGAAAGGGAATGGTCGAACCTCATTCACAAAAGATAATACTCTAATGAAATATTTTCCAGGCAGATTCATGTTGATACCACATATACTATCCCCCACACTCATACACTATTATAAGTTAAGCGAGTAATCTCGATATATGGTATAATAATAGTTAAAATAAAAAGCTGAGGTGATAGGATGGGGTATTCCAAATGAATGTCCTAACCGCTACAACTTCGGTATTGAAACGGGATTAACTCCCCTTTTCACTGCCGAAATAGTAATATTAAGCTGGCGGTAAAGGGGATTCTAATAAGCTCATTTTTTATGAAAATTAAATACTTTGTACTTGAAAGTTAAGATTTAATTTTAGTTTATCGGGAGGTGACTCCTTACCTGTAAGATTTTGCAGGATAAGGGATCTATTTGGACATATTTAACTTGGTTTGGATAGCCATTTTAATTGCTTTTACAGCATTTTTTGTAGTTTCAGAATTTGCGATTGTGAAAGTGAGAAGTTCCAGAATTGATCAGTTAATTGAAGAAGGAAAAAGAAGTGCACGTATAGCTAAGAAAGTAACTTCCAACCTAGATGAATATTTGCTGGCTTGCCAACTGGGGATAACGGTTGCTACACTGGCGATCGGATGGCTCGGAGAAAAAACTGTTGCCAAAATGTTAGAACCAGTATTAGCTAATGCTCCACTCTTAGCTGGTGCAAGCCATATCCTATCGATTGGAATTGCCTTTGTTTTGATTACATTCGTGCACGTCGTTGCGGGTGAACTTGCCCCAAAGACTCTTGCTGTCCAAAAGGCAGAAAAGGTTACTCTTTTTGCTGCACGTCCGCTTACATGGTTCTATAGAATTATGTACCCATTTATTTGGGCTTTGAAACGTTCCGCTCGAATTTTAACTCATTCTGTAGGGCTGAAAACTGTATCAGAACACGAACTTGCTCACTCTGAGGAAGAACTTCGCGTCATTCTGTCTGAAAGCTTTAAAAGTGGCGAGATAAACCAATCAGAGTTTAAGTATGTAAATAAAATTTTTGAATTTGACAATCGAATTGCAAAAGAAATTATGGTACCACGTACAGAGATTGTTTCAATGTCACAAGAAGAAACACTCGAGAATTTCCTTAATGTAATCAAAGAGGAAAAATTCACTCGCTACCCTGTCATTGACGGTGATAAAGACCATATAAATGGTCTAGTTAATATAAAAGAAATAATGACTGACTTAATCACCAATCCTCAAACGAAACAAAAAACCCTGGCTGATTATAGTCGTCCCATTATTCGAGTGATTGATACCATTCCCATCCATGATTTATTGGTCAAAATGCAGAAAGACCGCATTCACATGGCCATTCTAATGGATGAATATGGGGGTACTTCAGGGCTGGTTACAGTCGAAGATATTCTTGAAGAAATCGTCGGCGAGATTCGCGATGAGTTTGATATGGATGAAGTTCCAATGGTTCAAAAAGTGGAGGAAGGGCAGTTTATTATCGACGCCAAACTGCTAGTCTCAGAATTAAATGAACTTCTAGGAATTGAGGTTGAAGAAGGAGAGTTCGATACGGTTGGTGGTTGGATGTTGACGGAAAACTTCAATGTAAAACAAGGAGACAGTTTAACCTTTGATCAATTTTCATTTAATATCCTTGAGATGGAAGACCATCATATTAAATATATTGAAGTCACAAAACTAGAAGAACAACTGGTACCATCTGAGCCAACTAGAAACTCATTGAAACTAGAGAATCGAGAGTCTTTTCCAATTTCTAACTCAGAAGTACTTTCTTAAATTAGAAAGCAACCAACCTCAAAATGGCTTAGCAAATTTTCGGCTGGGCTGATTTGAGGTTAAAATTATTTCTAAATCACCAACTAAAAAAATCGCCCCTCAGGCGATTTTTTTTTTATGTTCTCGAAGTTTTCTCTTTTATATTGGCAATCCATTGCAAGGATTCTTTATATTTATTCTTCACACTGACAATTTTATCAGCAATAAGAAGCTCTAACCCAATAAAAGCTAGCGAGAAAATATTTGCGTAATTTTTTTGACCTCCCACTTTAGCTCATGTTTCCCACAAATGCTGTATTCATTTACATTTTCCGTCTCTCGTTTTAACTTTTCCAGATTAATGGCCTTTACACTTTCGGGCAGTGGCATTATTTTATCAATTCTCTCAATATAGACAAAATCATTTTCGGGGTATTCAATTAACTCCCGAATGTAAATCAATTCCAAATGCTTTTGGAATGTCCTCGACTAATTTTCCTAAGTATGGGAAGCTATTTCATTCTAAATATAACGTTTTTTCCAATGAGTAATCATGATAATCACAACGATTTTGTGAACTACTTAACAAGACATGGGTGGAAAAAGCTGTTAAACACTCGAAACAAGCGGGCTGGAGAAATTTCGAAGATTTTGTGAGAGGCTCAGTTTATTTAAATAAAGATGCTATTAACGATTAACCCATTTCGTGAGTTTGATAAGTTTTCAGTCAACTAAATCCATAAAAAAACTCGTCGAATGACGAGTTTTTAGAGGAAAGGTTGAGTGAAACCTTACTTGCCTAATAAAGATCTTCCGTTTTATTTCAATTTCTCTTCTTTAATCATTAATACATCTTCCTCAACTCTCCCTAACATCAATAAATGTGAATCTAAACGTTTATGAAGAGTATTGATATCTTTGCCGTATTTTTGCTCTAATTTTTCAACAACATTTTTAAGAATATTTTCGATTTTTTCGTTTTGTAATTCTTCCATACGTTCAAGGGCTTCTTTAATATCGGTAATATCAATTTGGTTTGAGGTCACGCGATGCTCTATACTATCGACTTTCCCCAGTCGATCAAGTCGTTTTTCGATTTTATCGACTTTTTCTGAGAAAATATCCAAATTCTGTTTTACGGTTAAAAGTGTATCCATTAATTGATTTAATGTAGTTTCCATAATCGTCTCCCCATTTGTTGACTTAGCCCTATTTTATCACCATGAATGGATCAATATGTTACAAAACAAGGAACTTAAGTCCAGACTTTTGTATTTTTCACTATTTGTCATGAACAATTCAAAATCAAACGTTATCAAACATACTAATGCTCAAGATATAAAAATTTAAATGAAAATTCATATAATTGAATTAAAGGGGTGAAACATTGCAAACAGTCTTATATAATAAAGATGATTAAAGAAGCCACAGACGCCCCTTCACTCCTCACCACTACTTTATCTGTTTCTTAATAATGAAGATAAACATTTCCAATGAAACTCCCAACTATAACGTAAAATACTTATTAACAATATTCAGAGTGATTTTTGATTTTATTAGCAGGGGCCACACTTGACCTTATGATTTTTGGGGATTAAAGGGAGGGAATAAGTTGGATCAATTACTAGAAGCTTCTCCTGTATTTACATTAGTAGGGATTTTAACCGGAGTATTATTAGGGGGACTTATTTGTTATTCAATGTTCTATAAATATTTAAAAAGACCTGTAGAGAAAAAAACTAAGGAGACCACCTATTATCCCGAAATCGAGGCGAATCTAGAGGACGTAATAAAGGCTGTACGAACTTACTCAGAAAAATTACCTAAAGGAGTGTACCGCACTATTTTAGTAAAAGACGATTTTAGCATTGATTTTGAACCGCTCGCTCCAATCCTAAAAGGAATTCCATCTCAGCATTTTTACATGTCAAAGGAAACGTATGATATCTTTGAAGAACATGAAAAAGAGCTTCCGCCTATCATAGATAAAGTGCAGAAAGCAGTCGATCAGTATGTTAAAGACCATAAAAAATACCCTATGCTCCCATTTGATCCAATGAGAAGAGTGAATTATTACTTGTTAATGCAGGATCACTACCTAAATGAAATGCCTAGTATTGACTTATATATTACTGATTATGATGGATTGATTAGTCACCATAAACCAAAGAGCAAACAAACTAGTGATTAGCACAGAGAGTCATTTTTGTCTCTCTGTTTTTTAGTATAGTCACTCCCTGAAATTGGCATCCTAACCATGAAAAGTGTGAAAAGGATGATGCAATTGATGAAGATAGTAATCTTTAGCTTGTTACTATTCACTGTTTTGACAGCTTGTTCAATTAGCACCGATCAGGAGGTAAACCCGAAAACATTAGATTTTACCGGCCAAGGGCAAATTGGTGAGGATACATCATTCGATATTACGAATGGAGTTGAAATTAATAGTGATCATACTGGCGATCATCGGGATGATCAACGAATGGAAATTGCTTCAACCGAAACTACTCAATCTCCGCTTACCAGTCAGACAATCGTAGCTATAGACGAGGTCACCGCAGATCAAGTGGCATTGCTAGATGATGTGAATAGAGCGATTATTCTCGAAACGGATAATAATGCATTTGTTGCCGTCAAGCTTCGACCTGGTATGGACACCATAACAGATGAGCTTCGTACTAAAATTACCCAAATTGTCATTGCAAATGTTGATCATGCTGACAATGTCCATATTGCAAACAACCCTGATTTTTATCAACAAATGCAAAGTTTTGCTCTTTCGGTAAAATCCAATCGACCGACGGGTGAATATATTCGTGAATTCTCAAGCACCATTCGCAGAATTTTCCCTGATGCAAGATAGAAAACCGGAGGCGGTCCTCAAAACTTTAAAATTTTAGTTGTCTAAAAAAGCAGCCTTCGACTTAGATCGAAGGCTGCTTTTTTGATTTCTATCCCTTGCCTAACAGCAATCACTTTCATTGCCTAGTAAAACAAGTCCATTTTGTTGCTTATCAAAATCCAACACTAACCCCTCAATGTGATCCTCAATCTCCGGATCGATTGCCACACTAATTTGATTAATGGTTTTTTTAATATCGTCTGCTTCCGGCTCATCCAGAGCCAGTCCAATCTGTGGACCCCCTCAGCCATAGCCTGCGAAAAATACGCGGATTCCAACTGCATCTTTTTCCTGCAAAACTTCTTTTAGTACTTCTTTTGCGTTATCCGTAATTTGCATGAATGTCCTTCCTCTCATTTTGCTAATAAATAATGGCTAATTTCGTAAAGTTTGTTGTTAAAATTCTAAAGCTGATTTTAACGCGTTCATATTAAGTTTACTGGCTCATTCTCCTGATTTAAAGTTGCTGTCCAGTAAAAAACACAGCTAATTTTTTCCTCATTATATCTAAATCAACAAAGTTTAAGATAAGAGGCTAAATAATTTAACTGTTGTCTGATTATATCACCATTTGTTATTCCCTTTACAGTAATCTGCTTTCTCTTTTTCTCTAGTTCCTCTTCCAACCTTTTTTGGTGAAGTTTTTTTAGTTTTCCCAAACGTTTAAAGATAACTCAAGCTGACAGGATCTAGTAAACACAAAAGGCAGCAAACCAATTACCTTGGTTTGCTGCCTTTTGTGTTTACCTATAAATATTTCCGCTGAATTCCTTTGCCATCATAAGAAAAGAGCATTTTGCGTTCCTCAACAATTGTCTCGATATGCACTTTTCGTCCCCAAAGTTGATGAATATAGGGCATTACTTTTTCAAGATACTTAATATCTAGTTCAATGCCTTCATAACTGTGCTCAATATACAGTTCGCCATTTTTTTGAAAATCTCCATCGACAACGGCTAAGTACGGAAATCCACCATTTACTCTCATACTAACAAGTTGATCTCGAACTTGTTCCCACTCTTTATCCACAATTTTGTATTCCTTCCCTTGCTTTTGGAATAAATACATATCTTCGCGCATAACAAGGTCTTTTGTCAGGTAATTTCGTAAAAAGGAGATGTCCGATTCAATTTCACGTACTTCAAAAAGTTTTTCTCTCCCGGAGCCTGGTTTGACTCCTCGCTCTATCATTTCCTTCGTCGGATTATCATAACGTTCCTCAATGTCTTCTAGAATTTTTAAACCAAGATAATATGGATTGATCCCGGTTTTAGACGGCTGTACTACTCCTGCATTTAACTTCGCAAATTCGATTGCTTCACCAGGAGTCAAGTCCATCTCTCTAATAATTCTTTGATGCCAATAAGACGCCCAACCTTCATTCATTATTTTTGTTTCTAATTGCGGCCAAAAATAAAGCATTTCCTCTCGCATCATCGTAAGAATATCGCGTTGCCAGTCAGACAATTCACGACTATAACTTTCAATAAATAACAACAAATCTTTCTCTGGTTGAGGAGGAAACTTCTTTCGCTTTTTCATCTTCTTTTCAACTGGTTGACTATCCTCATCAAGTTTCCACAGATCGTCATATGGTGTTTCCGCCACTGTGTCTTCTTCAAAGTCCAAATCGTCCATTGACCAGTTTAATTTTGGTCTCATTAACGACGGGTCAATATGCTCTTCGATTGCTAAAACAGCGTCAAGAAAGTTTTCAACCTCTTGTTTCCCATGTTCAATTTCATACTGGCGAATTCGTTCAGCTGTTGCTGCCATACTTTCCACCATGTCCCGTTTTGTATTCTGAAAACGGACATTGTTTTTAAAGAAATCGCAATGTGCAAGGACGTGAGCAACAATCAATTTGTTTTGGATTAATGAATTGGAATCGAGTAAAAATGCATAGCAAGGATTTGAATTAATGACCAATTCATATATTTTGGATAACCCTAAATCATAATGCAACTTCATTTTGTGATATTGCTTTCCAAAACTCCAATGCGAAAAACGTGTCGGCATCCCATAAGCCCCAAATGTATAGATGATGTCAGCAGGGCATACTTCGTATCTCATCGGATAAAAGTCTAAACCGAAGCCGCGGGCGATTTCCGTAATTTCTGATATTGCATATTCTAATGACTTGTTATCCTCTAACACCCGACTCTCCCCCTTTCCTTCCTTATTCCAATGTATGAAAAAAAAGAAAGAAAGATGAGCGAGCTTTTAAAACTCTGCAAATAAAGTTCAATTTCACCTTATTATTTAAACACTTTTTAAAGGTTTATACAGCCAGATATTGAAAACCCTATCAAGTCAATAACTCCAAGTTTTTCTCAGTTGTTTTTTCCGTCTTTCACATATAATAATTTCAACTCCTCAATAAGGAGGAATGACAATGAATAAAGTGGATTACGATCGTGCCCTTTACTATACACATCGTTCACAATGGGACAATTTATTAATCCTAATGGTTCGCACCGAGGATCAGTTTTTATCGAAGAAAATTGAACATTTTCTTCATGCCTATAACTTTGAAAAAGACTACACTGTTATCCAGAAACATTTGTATGCATTGTTGCGATACATTGACCATGCAAACCAAGTGACAGAACCAGATCTCGTTCAACCTCTTGAATTTGATTACAATCTACATTATTAACACAACAATTGGATTTAGTTAATTCCACCATAGCAAAAGAGGCCTACTCAAAAGAACGAATATATTCGTTCAGAGAGTCGCCTCTTTTGTTATTTTATCCAAATTCTTGGGTTTAATTTGCTGAATTCTGTTTGTTGTGCATAAGGTGATTGGAATAGAAAGCGCTTGGCTCCTGTTCCTGGGGTCACCTGTTTCGGACCACGGAAAGAAAGCACTTGAAGTGAAAAAATTATCACATCTCCGTAAAAAAGAAAGAGGCTGCCCAAAAGTTTATACCTTGGACACCCTCTTTAGACATTCTAATTTTTCACTGACTCCATTTTGCTTTCAACTAACTTCATAAACCCTTGTTCAAGCTCTTGAAGCATTTTCTTACTAGCTGAAAGACTTGCATCTTTTACACCAAAGTAAAATTTGATTTTAGGTTCTGTTCCAGATGGTCGTAAACATACCCAAGATCCATCCTCAAGATGGTATTTTAAGACATTCGATTTTGGCAAGTCTATATTTTCCTCTGTCCCATCCGCGTGCTGTCGCACACCCGTTAAATAATCTTCAACGATAGAGACTCTCTTTTGATCAACGCTATCCAGTCCATCTTCACGGAAAGCAGCAAGCGTTTTTTGGATAAGTTCTGCCCCTTCTTTTCCTTTTAGAGTAAGGGATCGTAATCCTTCTTGATAATAACCATAATCAGCATAGAGGTTAAGCAACGCTTCATATAATGAGATACCTTTTTTCTTATAATAAGCACACAGCTCAACAGCTAGCACTGCTGCTTGGACGGCATCCTTATCTCGAGCAAAGTCCCCAATTAAGTAGCCATAGCTTTCCTCATAACCGAATAGAAATTTATATTCCTTGGTTTGTTCGTACTGGTTAATTTTTTCTGCAATAAATTTAAAACCAGTTAACACATCCATTGTTTCTAACCCAAATGATGAGGCAATCGCTTTTCCTAAATCAGATGTAACAATCGTTTTTAACACTAAACCATTAGTAGGAAGAGTTCTCTTTCCTTGCTTCTGAGTTAAGATATAATGAAGCAATAAAGCACCTGTCTGATTCCCTGTTAAGACCGTGTACTCTCCTTTATCATCTTTGACAGCAATTCCTAGTCGGTCAGCATCAGGGTCTGTCGCAATTAACAGATCGGCATCCACTTTAACCCCTTCTTTTATGGCTAACTCAAAAGCAGCATGTTCTTCAGGGTTAGGGCTTTTTACCGTAGAAAATTCAGGATCTGGTTGTTCTTGTTCTTTTACAACGGTTACATTTTTATAATTCATTGCCTCTAAACCCTGCCGTACAGGTAGGTTTGCCGTTCCGTGGAGTGGGGTAAAGACCACTTTAACATTTGTCTCATTTGACAGGTTCGGGTTCTCGGAAATCGTCAATAGCTTTTCAAGATAAGCCTTATCAACTTCTTTCCCAATCATTTGAATTAAGTTCTTCCCTATTAATTCGTTTTCATCGAGCACATTAATTAAAAGTTCATTCTCGATATTTTTTACTTTTTCAATGACTTTGTCTGCGAATTGGGGTATTAACTGTGCCCCATCATTGCCATAAACCTTAAAACCGTTGTATTCAGGTGGATTATGACTAGCAGTAATAACAATACCCGCAAAGGCTCGGAGATGACGAACAGCAAAGCTCAAAACTGGCGTAGGTCTTAGCTCCTCAAAAACATATGTACGAATTCCTTTAGTTGCGAGGGTTTTAGCGGCTTCCATTGCGAACTCAGGAGATTTATGCCTAGAATCGTAAGCAATGACAACACCTCGTTCTACAGCTTCTTTCCCACTATCCAAAATAAATTCTCCTAATCCTGCAGAAGCCTTACGGATGGTATATAAATTCATTCGGTTTGTACCCACTCCAATTTCCCCTCGCATACCACCAGTTCCGAATTCCAATTCTTTATAAAAGGCCTCTTCAAGACCCTTGTCATCAAGTCGGTCTAACTCTTGTTTAAGTTCAGCATCTAAACCATTAAATTGGTGCCATTTTTCAGCCTTTAATTTCCAATTCATCAGTCGCCCTCCCATTAATTACAAACATAACCATTTCATTATAATATATTTTCATTCATAACGGTAACAGAATAACTGGAAAAACAATGGAAGTGTGGCATGTCCAAAAAAAAAGACACCTGCAACTTTGGCAGGCGCCCGATAAAATCTTAAACCAAGTATTCATTGGCTGCTTTTGAGTAAATACTAATATAGTCTGATTCTTTGTCTAATGCGTCGATAAACTGATGATAATGAAATGGAAAATAAATCCCATACGTTCTTAACGTTTTAGCATTCTTCTCAAACACATCCAAGTACTTGTCTTCAAAGTCCCCAGATTCTAAAATAGATATAATGGTTTGTAAACTTGTAATAACACGAAAAGCTTCCCCTAATGTGCTAAAATTATCATTTAGTTCCTTTGTCGTATTGAGCACTTCATGCTTTTCAAATTCCCTAATGTCCTCATCAGAAAAATACATCGGTAGTATGTTGGTGTAGAAGTATTGAGCTAATTCTTCTACTTTTTCTACCTGTCCTGGCGTTGATGCAAATACAATTTTCAATGATAACCCACCTTTTAATCCCTTCTATTCTCCGATTCGATATGACTAGAATAACATACATCCAAGTTATTAAAGGGTGGTAATTATGACCATAGTAGTGGGGAAAAGTTGACAATAAAGCCCCTTTCTGTCAATGGTAAAGAAAAGCATGTAAAGTGAAGGAGAAAGCCTATAATGAAAACGCGAAAAGTTGGATCTTGGTATGAAATAACAATTCCAAAAGAGTGGTCAACTTATACCATAGACGATTTATTACGGAATGTGTGGAAAGCCCCCAAGAAGATGATTCACCAATTTAGAATGGAAAACAAAGTGAAAATCAATGGACTTTCTGTTAACTGGAATCAATTGTTGATACCAGGTCAAACGCTTCAGCTAGAGCTATTTAGTTCTCAAGATAATGAAGTGGTTCCTGCCTTTTATGATATTCCAGTTTTGTACGAAGATGATCATTTAGTGATTTTTAATAAGCCTGCTGGTATGGATACGCACCCAAATGAGCCTCACCAGAGCAATACACTGTTAAATGCTGCCGCTTTCCATTTACAAGCAAATGGAGAATTGTTACAACCAAGGCATATCCATCGCCTTGACCGTGATACAACAGGGGCTGTATTGTTTGCTAAAACAGCCTTTGCAGGTTCTTTATTAGACAGATTGCTTGAAGAACGAAAAATCAAAAGAACTTACCTTGCCATTACCGATGGTATTTTTTCAAAAAATAAAGGAACAATTAACCAACCAATCGGCCGCGACAGACACCATGCTGTAAGAAGACGAATCTCGCCCACAGGTCAAACAGCAATCACTCATTATGAAGTATTACGCCGACAACAAAAAGAACAACAAACATTGGTCCGATGTCAACTAGATACAGGTCGAACACACCAAATTCGTGTCCACTTAAGTTCAATTGGACACCCGCTTGCAGGAGATGTTCTATACAATGGAAGTCACTCTTTTCCTCGACAAGCCCTCCATGCAGTCAAAATGGAGCTTGTCCACCCTTTTACGAATGAAAAGATTGTCTGTCATGCTCCTTTTATCGATCAACCTATGATTTTCAAGAACATTGACCCCTATTCAATTTAATTAGGTATGTGGAAGCTACTTCTTCAGGGTCTATCCAACTGCACTTTACCTTATTAACGACTTAAACGAAAAGTGGAGCGACCGATTAGTCCCGTCAAGTATTTGTTGCCTGACAGGTACAGTTGTTTTTTTTTTGCGATGACTTGTGGCAAGACATCCTAAATTCAATTGTCTAACCCATTCCACATGCAATTTTCAATGGTATAACTTTTCCTTAATAAAATAAACAACCCCTTCCAGACACGGAAGGGGTTTATTTATGCTATGCTATATAAATTTTAGTCCGTCGATTTTCTCATTCCTCTTAAAATAAGGCTTGCTATAAAGACTAATGCGATAGCCCCAATTAACGCTGGAAGTATCGCAAATCCTCCAACAATTGGACCCCAAGAACCTAAAATCGCTTGTCCGAGCCACGCACCGATAAAACCAGCAATAATATTTCCGAATACTCCTCCTGGGATATCTCTTCCCATGATAAGTCCCGCTAGCCATCCAATTATTCCTCCAATGATTAATGACCAAAGAAAGCTAAACATCCAATGATCCTCCTTTTTATTGAAGTGAAGTCAAGTTAATAAGTTTTTTCTTGTTAAAGACTCTGTTACCATCTAAAGGATGAATTCATCCCTTAAAAAGAGTATGTGTTTTTAAGTCCTAATTTACTCTGTTTCATAACAGGAAAATTATTCTAAGTCAAAATACGATTGCCGTCTCCGGCAATCGCACAATCTATATTAACGGTAGTTAAACCGGAATTTTTGCTTGTAGTAGTTAAGTTCCCGGTTCGATTTTGTCCTAAACGTTTCAATTATGATTTGGGCTCATCTTACAAATGTTTTCCCAGCATATTCAATAAAAAATAAATTCCCTCTTGAAAAACATCAACTAAACGAATATTATTATTAACGCAAGTAAAAATTGTTCGTATTTTGGAGGAACTAATGTTTAAACTACGCGAAAACAACACGAATGTAAAAACTGAATTATTAGCTGGTTTAACCACCTTTTTTACAATGGTTTATATTGTTGTTGTGAACCCTGTTATCCTTGCTGATGCAGGTGTTCCATTTGATCAAGTCTTTACAGCTACCATCATTTCTGCTGTTATTGGAACGCTTTGGATGGCTCTATTTGCCAATTATCCGATTGCGATTGCTCCAGGTATGGGATTAAATGCTTATTTTGCATACTCTGTTGTAGGAACAAATGACATCACTTATGAAACAGCATTTGCAGCAGTATTTATTGCAGGGATTATCTTTGTTCTTCTAAGTCTTACAGCATTTAGAGAAAAATTGATTGAGGCAATTCCAACATCTTTAAAATATGGAATTACGGCAGGTATTGGTTTATTTATTGCTTTTAACGGGCTAAGATTGACAGGCATCATTACATCTCACCCTTCTAATTTAGTCGCCCTTGGTGATTTGCATTCAGCTTCCGCATTGCTCGCGTTAGTCGGGTTGGCAATTACCATTATTTTGATGGTGCTGAATATAAAGGGAGCCCTTTTTGTCGGGATGGTTTTAACCGGATTGATTGCTTACTTTACAGGCCACCTATCTTTTGACCAAGGCTTTGTTTCGCTGCCATCTCTTCCAGAAGGTTTAATTGTTGTAAATCCAATTACAGCATTTGGAGAGGTTGTTTCACATGGCCTTTATGCTGTTGTCTTTTCATTTATTCTAGTAACCATCTTTGATACAACCGGAACAATGGTTGGTGTAGCACAACAGGCTGGCTTGATGAAGGGAAATTCCCTTCCTCGCGCTAAACAAGCGTTGCTTTCTGATTCTGTTGCAACAGCTACTGGCGCAATCTTTGGTACAAGCCCTACGACTGCTTATATCGAATCTTCTTCTGGGGTTGCAGCTGGTGGCCGTACAGGGTTAACTTCTCTTACAGTAGCAGTCTTGTTTCTAATTTCAGCATTTTTTGGACCGTTAGTTGGTGCGGTTTCGGGACTATCAGCTATTACAGCACCAGCATTGATTGTAGTTGGTTTCCTAATGATGGGTAGTATCGCTGAGATTAAATGGGGAGAACTTGAGGAAGCTTTTCCCGCTTTTCTTATTCTCCTCAGCATGCCATTAACTTCTAGTATCGCAACAGGCATTGCACTTGGCTTTATTTCTTACCCTTTGCTTAAACTTGTTAAAGGAAAAGGGCGCCAAGTTCATCCGCTAATGTATATTTTTGCGGTTCTGTTCTTTTACCAGTTAGCCTTTTTGCCACATTAACAATCGAAGATATTCAATAATAAAGTGCGCCCTTTTCCTCAAAGGCGCACTTTATTATTGAAAAGAAATTGTCGATTGTTGTCTCGTTTTGTTGCGAATTTTGTAAAATGTTTAGGAATTATGTAACTTTTTAGATAATAGTGGTTGTATAGGGGAATTTTTCTATTATACAATAGTTTTAATAAATGGCTGGTTTCGTAAAGATTGTTGTTGAAAATCCTAAAAACGAAATTGTAGCCAATTTTCATTAAAGTTTACAAGCTCTTTTCTCATAAGCAAGATTATTATTTTGTATAACCTAGCTCATTCACCCTTTTTTATTCAAAAGCAATAAAGTACGAAAGAGCCTAATAAATAAAAGGAACGGAATGGAGAATGATGATGATCTTATTTAAATACCTTCTTTTTAACCTTCTATTTATCCTGATAACATCATTCACCGTACAATATTTTTTCACAAAACGACAAAATACCCTTCAGAGCGAACATAAGAAGTGGGTCATCGTGATTGCGGCCGTAATTCAAATTATTTTTTGCATCAACTTTTCTTATACAGAAGACCAACAATTTTTCTATGACTTAAGAGTCATTCCTGTTGTCCTTGGGGGACTTTTTGGTGGCGTGTCAGCCAGTATTTATTTGTTTTTCTTATCCTTATTAGTCCGTGTTCCACTTGGTGGAATCGGAATTTGGCTTCATGTTGCAATGATGTTATTTATTACCTTTACAGTTTCTTACTTATCAAAGAATTTCCATACTTTTAGTTTGATCAAAAAGCTTGTACTGGTTACCGGAATTACGGCTTCTTATGGAGGAACTTTTGTAACATTAAAATCTTTCATCGAAGACAAACCGTTTGATTCCTCTCTTTCCGGAACATTTTTACTAACACTCATAGCTGGAATGGTTATTGTTCTATTCTTAATTGAACTGATTCTTCAAAATACCATTCTCAGTGAAGCGATTATTAAATCAGATAAAAATGAAGCCATTTCCCATCTCGCAGCAAGTGTGAGCCATGAAGTCCGTAACCCTTTAACTGTCACAAGAGGTTTTTTACAATTGTTAAAGGATTCTTCTATTCCTGAGCATAAGCGGCAATTTTACTTAAATACGGCTATTGATGAATTAGACCGCGCTGAAATCATTTTAAGTGATTATCTCTCTTTCTCAAAACCCCATAATAACCATGTATCAAGTTAAACGTCAAAACAGAAATGGAGAAATCCATTGAATTGCTCCTTCCCTATGCAAATCATAATAGTGTAAAGGTTAATCAACAACTTCAGGACAATCTTTATATTCTTGGAGATGCAACAAAGTTTCAACAATGTTTATTGAACATTATGAAAAACGGGATTGAAGCAATGGCAAACGGCGGTGTATTGCGGATCGAAGCAAAGAGCTCATCTTCAAAACAAACGGTCATCATTCATATTATTGATTCTGGTGTAGGGATGTCCCATACTCAGCTGGCTAAGCTTGGTGAGCCTTATTTTTCTACGAAGGCGGAGAAAGGAACTGGGCTAGGAATGATGGTTGCCTATAAAATCCTGAGGGAAATGGGTGGAAATCTGAAGGCAACAAGCCATCTCAATAAAGGGACTCAATTTTCTTTAACATTTCCAACTTTAGAACTTCCTCATAAGAACTAACCATTCATCAAATACTAGGAATAACACTAGGCATGCACACAACAATTGAAGCACCTTGAAAAAGAAGGTGCTTTTTCTGATGGCGTTTCATCCTAAAAGGCTAAGTCCTCCTTGGCTTGCAATTTGAATAACTGCACCCAATGGCTTGTTCTGCCTAGAAAAATTTTAGGTTTTGAATATCTTTATTAAAACATTCTATATTCAGGCGTTTCTTAATATAAAAGGAGGCAAAATGAAAGATCATCAAACGGACTTCCAACCTGTACACCGACAATTTTTCTCACAACCAACGCTATCATTAGCCAAAGCATTATTAGGCACTGTATTAGTAAAAGTAGACCCTGAAGGCATTACAGCAGGTTACATAGTTGAAACCGAGGCATATATGGGCCCTGATGATCAAGCCGCCCACAGCTATCAAAATCGTCGCACCAAACGTACAGAAATCATGTACCATCAATATGGATTTGCATATATCTACCGGATGCATACTCACTGTTTGTTTAATGTTGTCAGTGGTGGAGAGGATTCCCCCGAAGCTGTTTTAGTAAGAGCACTTGAACCTTTTGAAGGATTGGCTATTATGCAAACTAGACGGGGATCTCAAAAAGGAGTGGATCTAACAAATGGTCCAGGTAAACTAACTAAAGCGTTAAATATTACAATGGCTGATTATGGTCATCTCCTTACTAAGTCTCCTCTTTTTATTGCAACTGGTTATCACCCTACCAGGGTTTCAATTGGAAAGCGAATTGGGATCGAAAACTCGGGAGAAGCTGTAGATTATCCGTGGCGTTTTTGGATTACAGACAACCCGTATGTTTCAAGACACCAAAAGACAGAAAGCATTGAGGAACAAGAGCGGCCTTGAAGATTGAACAAAGGAGAGAGATGGATGAAGCAAGCGATTTTTTTGGACCGGGATGGAGTTTTAAATGAAGTCCTTACGAGCAAAGTGAAATTTGTTAATCATCCAAAGGATTTATATTTATTGGACGGAGCAGCAGACGCTGTTGCAGAGTTAAGCAAGGCAGGTTATGAAATTTATGTCGTGACGAATCAGGGCGGAGTTGGACTCGGATTCCTTAAGGAAAAGGATTTAATTAAAATTCATGACCATCTCATGAAGCTTATAAAAGAACATGGTGGAGAAATTAAAGAAGTGTGTTACTGTCCCCATAAACCTAAGGCAGGATGTGAGTGCCGCAAACCGAATCCAGGGATGTTGATTGACTTGGCTCAGCGCCATGAAATTATTCTGACGAGAAGCGTAATGGTTGGAGACCATGAACGCGATATTGAGGCAGGAGAAAAAGCCGGATGCAAAACAGTATTTATTGGCGAAGGCGAAACCGCCGCTGATCGTAAAGCACCTTCGCTTCAAGCTGCTGTTCCAGCCATTTTAGAATTACTTAATGAAAATGGCTAATTTTTGCAAGCGCTGTTCCTGTGAACTGCATTTTCATTACCAAATAAAAACAGTTTTAAAAAACCATTGACGGTGTCTCGAAATATTGATAATATCCTATTATTATTTCAAAATAACAATAAACCCTTGTATATGTTCAAGAATATGGCTTGAACGTTTCTACCATGCTTCCGTAAAAAGTGTGACTACAAGGGAGGAATACGTCTACCTTATTAAGGTTGAGCTCTATTCCCCCCTTGGTCACTCTGGAAGCAACGCTCCAGAGTTTTTTGTTTTCCAAGGAGGATTATATGAGAAGCTTTTTTCAGTTTGAACAGCGCCAAACCAATTATAAAACAGAAACGATGGCCGGAATTACCACGTTTTTGTCGATTGCTTATATCTTAGTTGTAAATCCGATGATTCTTAGTCAAGCAGGAATGGATAAAGGCGCGGTTTTTACAGCTACCGCATTATCTGCCATTATCGGCTCACTACTAATCGGGCTTTTAGCTAATTTTCCAGTTGGAATTTCTCCTAGCATGGGCTTAAATTCTTTCTTTACCTTTTCTGTTTGCATTGGGATGGGAATAGAATGGGAGACCGCTCTAACAGGAGTGTTTATTTCAGGGATTTTATTTATGATTTTGAGTCTTTTAAAAATACGCGAAAAAATCATTAATGTCATACCACAGGATTTGAAGCACGCAATTGCAGCTGGAATTGGTTTTTTTGTTGCTTTTATTGGGTTGAAAAATGCTGGAATTGTCATTCAAAGCGACGCAACTTTCGTTACGGATGGTGAGTTAACATCTCCAACAACACTTCTTGCTCTATTTGGTTTAGGCCTAGCAATTATACTGTTAGTACGTGGAGTTTCAGGAGCGATTTTTTACTCAATGGTGATTACAACTATTGCAGGTATTTTCATAGGTCAAATTGATCGCCCTGATTCAATCATAGGGGAAATTCCTAGTTTAGCTCCTACTTTTGGAGTTGTTTTCACACAATTGGATCAGATATTTACATTTGAGATTCTTGCTGTCATTTTCACTTTCCTTTTTGTTGCTTTTTTCGATACAGCTGGTGCATTGATTGCCATTGCGAGTCAGGCTGGTTTAATGAAGAACAACGAAATCCCACAAGCAGGACGTGCACTACTTGCTGATGCAACCGCAGCTGTTGCAGGAAGTATAATGGGTACGTCAACGACCGCTTGTGCCGTCGAATCATCGGCAGGAATTTCAGTTGGTGGCCGAACGGGCTTTACCTCTGTTATTATTGCTGGATGCTTTGCCATCGCTTTGTTCTTTGCTCCTGTACTATCGATTGTTACACCAGAAGTAACAGCACCAGCACTGATTATTGTTGGGGCGTTGATGGCTTCAGAAATCAGTAAAATAAATTGGAAAAACACGACGATCATGATTTCATCCTTTATGACGATTATTATGATGCCATTAACATACAGCATAGCAACAGGGATTGCACTTGCGTTTATTTTATATCCACTTGGAATGTTGGCATCTAAAAAGGCGAAAGAAGTCCATCCAATCCTTTATGGTCTTGGCCTCCTATTTATCGGTTATTTCACTTTCCTCTAGGCTTTGCGATTCTCTTTTATAAAGCCTGTTTTCGTAAAGATTATTGTTAAAATCCTAAGGCTGATTTAAGCAATAATAGCCGTTTCTTATGTTTATATTTGCTAAAAGAAAAGTTCATGTAAAAAGCCACCTCAATGGTGGCTTTTTACTATTAAGAGATTGTTTTGCAACTATAGCCATTTCAACTCATGTAGTCCAACAATATTCGTTATTTATCAATCCAAGCAAAACCGATCGTTCCCTGTCCAGTGTGAGTACCTGCAACTGGACTAAACATAGTTGTTGTAAAACGGATTTGTGGATATTTTTGTTCTAACTCTTCCCGCCACTCCTCAGCAGTTTCCTTAATATTTGCATGAATAATACTTGCTTCTTCAATTAAATGCGATGCTTCATCAAAAATTTGAAAGAGCCTTTCCTTTACCTTTCGTTCTGTTCTAATTTTATCAAATAAAATAACCTTACCTTCATCAAATTTGACAATCAACTTCATCTTAATCAACCCACCAATAATAGCCTGAGCGGTTGAAAGACGGCCACCTTTATGAAGCTGTTCTAAACTTCCGGGTGCCATAATTAGTCTTGCTTTATCAGGAAGAGTACGAAGGTAGGACACAATTTCAGATATGACTTTCCTTGCTTTTGCATCTCTACACCTTCATAAATCATTTTTCCAAGTGGGTAAGAACCAATTTTGCTATCAATCACTTCTACCTCATAATCGACCATGCTAGATGCTAGAACTGAGGCCTGATACGTGCCTGTCAATGCACTAGAAGCATGGATGGCAATGGCATGCTGATAGTTTTCTTTTAACTTCTTATATAACTCCACAAACTCACCAATTGCAGGCTGTGATGTTTTCGGCAATACTTTGGATGCTGCAAGCTTTTCATAAAACTCTTCGGCTGTAATGTCGACCCCTTCAAGAAAAGCTTCTTCCCCAAAGAGAATGCTCAATGGAACGACATATATATGGTTGATCTTTGTAAAATCTTCTGGTAGAGTCGCTGTACTATCTGTTACCCATGCAATTTCATGTTTTTGTGTCATAATGCCTCCTCTTTTCCTGAGCAGTCCTCCTTAAACAAGGTTGTTACTTTTTACTCAGTTACCACCATCATAAAGGATATGGTTACTTAAATCTATGAATATCTTGGCGTTATCGTTCAATTACCTAGTTGGTCCCGTACTCATTAGCACTATTTTTCCCACTTGGGGCTTTTTCTATAATATGAGAAAATAAAAGAGTAGGATTAAGTAATAAGGAGGAGATATTTATGGTTCATAGTTTGTCTGACACAACAACTTTACATAACGGCGTTAAAATGCCTTGGTTTGGGCTAGGTGTTTATAAAGCACAAGAAGGAGAAGAAGTTATTCAAGCCGTTAAAGTAGCTATTAAACACGGCTATAGAAGTATTGATACAGCAGCACTTTATCAAAATGAGGGAGGCGTTGGGAAAGCAATTATAGAGGCTAACGTTCCTCGAGAAGAACTATTCGTCACAACAAAAGTATGGAATTCCGACCAAGGATATGATTCTACTATCCAAGCGTTCCATACTAGCTTGACAAAGCTTGGACTTGATTATGTGGATCTCTACCTTATTCACTGGCCTGTTGTAGGTAAATATAAAGATACTTGGAAGGCTCTTGAAGATTTATACGAACAAGGGAAAGTACGTGCAATCGGGGTAAGTAATTTCCAAATTCATCACCTTAAAGATCTAATGGCTGATGCGAAAATCAAACCAATGGTGAACCAAGTCGAATTGCACCCAAGTCTTACACAAAAAGAATTGCTTGCTTTCTGCCAAAAGGAAAACATCCAAATAGAGGCTTGGTCCCCGCTAAAAAAAGGACGTCTACAGGAGGATTCTGTGATTACTTCGATTGCAAATAAACATCAAAAAACACCTGCTCAAGTGATCCTGCGGTGGGATCTTCAGAATAAGGTTGTAACTATACCAAAATCTGTAAAAGAACACCGAATCATTGAAAATGCTGATATTTTTGATTTCACGCTTACCGACGAAGATATGAAACAAATTGATGGACTAAATAAAAATGAACGAACTGGAGCAGATCCAGATAACTTTGATTTTTAACAATAGTTGTTTTCTCAAAGATAGTTGCTTTTTAAAGGAAATATAGAATAATTCAGCTATGCTTCCATTCCAAAGATCGTCTATAAGATGAGAAACGAGCTTACAAACTAAGTAGCAACGCAGAGAAAAGCTTATTTCGCGTTAAAATCGTCTTACAGATTTTAACAACAAAACAGGCAATCATTAAGAGGTTGCCTGTTTTTGAATCCTTACAGTTACTTCTTTCTGTTGTTCTCTTTCACCTACATGTGTTTGCTCTACATAGTGGATTTCAGTATCTGTCATTAACACAACGGACGAACTTCTTGTCCCATATCCTTCACTTTTAATAAACAATGGAGACAAAATTCGTTCTAATTCTAGACTTACTCCAGTGTTTGGAAGTAACTCATCTGGGGCGGGATCGGAATGCTGTAGCATCTGGAACAAACCTTGAACAAAAGCCTCTTTCTCCTTCGGATCCAAGTACGCTGCTACAAGCTCACCTAGGTATTTCTTTCCGATTTCTACTTTGGGCCAATTTGTATTTAACAAATGGTTGCTTAGTCCATAGATTCCTGGTTCTAACTTTCGGATCCTTTTTTCAATATTTGAGTAATAATATAATTCCTTCGTATCTCCAGTTAATAGATTAAATCCAGGATATGCGTTAAAATTTTCATTTACTTTTTGTAAATAAGGCTCAGAAGACTCGTGTCCAATTAGAAAATCAGCAACTACTTCACCACGGGAACGTTTCCCAATCGTTTCTTCCAATGGATTACGGTAATTTGTGAGTGCAGCGAATTTTCCAGAAGTCGTAACCCCCATCCAGGTACCTAGCTTTTCTAAATCACGTCCTGCGTAAACATGTTGAGCATCATTCCAAAAATCAGCTGATGCGGTAGGGCGGTGATATGCTTCATCACGATTAGCTGCAACAATTAAACTGTAGGTTGGATGTACTTTATAACCAAATAGAATTAGACACAATCCAAGTCCCCCCTTTCTTACTAATACTGTTCCTTTTATTGTAACTTAGAAGGTTCCTGCATCCTAGGCTTCATTTATTTTTGTTTAGGATCAAAAGTGATATTCTAAGTATTATAAGATAATCATTCAATAATCTTAAAGCATCATTTGTTTATGGAGGTTTATTGTGGATTTACACCAACTATACATATTTACCAAAGTTGTCGAACATAAAAGCTTTTCTAAAGCCGCGGAAGTCGTCTTCCTTAGTCAATCAACGGTCAGTTCCCATATTCAAGCCTTGGAGAAAGCGTTAAATATAAAGCTCTTTGACCGTGTTGGAAGAGAAAGTGTGCTAACTCCCCATGGGGAGCGTCTATATCATTGGGCCCAGAAATTACTTTTTATAAAAGATCAAGCTTTATTAGATTTAAACCAAGGAATGACAGAGCTCCAAGGTATGATTAGAATAGCAGCCAGCTCCGTTCCCGGACAATTCCTTCTTCCACAAATGATTAAGAAATTTCGTATGGATTATCCTGCTGTTACCTTTCAAATCTATGAGGCCTCTTCAAAAGTTACCGCGGAAAAAGTGGTAAACGGGACTGTAGATTTTGGTATTATTGGCGATAAATATGAAAATGACCGGTTGCACTACATCCCCCTATTAAAAGAACATTTAGTTTTAATAACGTCCAGAAACATCAACCTATCAAATCCTGTTCATATTCAAGAACTTCTGGACTATCCGTTTGTGATGCGAAATACAGACTCAGGAACGAATGCTCTTTTAGAAAAACTGTTAAAAAAGAACAACATTTCCAAGAACCACCTAAATATCATCGCCTATACCGATTCAGGACAAAGCCTGACTCAATTTGTCAAAGAGGGAATTGGGATTGCGATTGTCTCCGAAATTGCCGCAAATGAGCAAGAAGGAGAGCTTGAGAAATATCAAATTGCTGAATTTGAAGACGAACGGTATTTTTACCTAATCTATAATAAACAGAAAACGATCCCGCTTGTTTCAAAACTGTTTATCAACAATGCTGATAAATTTATTTAAGACTAGAGACTGTCCAATTATCCGGTAAAACTACTAATTGAATCGAGTCCCTCTGGTTTTCAACAACTAAAAAAGCAGGACATAAAACGGTTGTTTTACGCCCTGCTTTTAATTTTGTTTCAAAAGAAAGAAGAGGCACTTCGAAACCCCTTCCTCCCTACATGTATAATAAATTTCAGTTAACTTAATTATTTCTTTTCGACTGCGTGGCCGCCAAATTCATTGCGTAATGCCGCAACCACTTTTCCTGAGAATGTGTCTTGTTCAAGTGAACGATATCGCATTAATAATGACATCGTAATGACAGGAGCAGCAGTTTGTAAATCCAAAGCAGTCTCCACAGTCCATTTTCCTTCACCAGATGAGTGCATAATTCCTTTTAATCCATCAAGTTTTGCATCTTTTGAGAAAGCACTTTCAGTTAGTTCCATTAACCATGAACGAATAACAGACCCATTATTCCATACTCTTGCCACTTTTTCGTAGTCAAAATCAAACTGGCTTTTATCTAGGATTTCAAAACCCTCAGCAATCGCTTGCATCATCCCATATTCAACCCCATTATGAACCATCTTTAGAAAATGCCCACTCCCAGATTCACCAGCATAAAGATAGCCATTTTCAACTGAAATATCCTTGAATAGAGGCTCAATGATTTTGAATGCTTCTTCATCTCCACCAATCATCGTACAAACTCCGTTGCGGGCTCCTTCCATTCCACCACTTGTCCCACAGTCAAAGAAATAGATACCTTTTTCAGCAAGGCTTTTAGCACGCTTAACGGAATCCTTATAATTTGAATTTCCTCCATCAATGATGATATCCCCTTCTTCTAAGAGTGGAGCAGTTTCATCAATGACCATCTCTGTAATGTTTCCAGAAGGAACCATTAACCAAATAATACGAGGTTTCGGAAGATTGTTGACCAATTCCTCAATTGAATGAACTCCCTTAATACCTTCACGATTTACTTTTTCTACTTGCGAATCATCTTTATCAAAAGCAATTACTTCATGATTATGATCAAAAAGATTAAGAGCTAGGTTATAGCCCATTTTCCCTAAACCGATAACACCAATATTCATTATGTCCTCCTTGTTGAAGAAAAAAATTTTCTCGTCAATCTTAATTATACGAAAAAAAATTTCGTTTGCAATGTTTGAATGAAAATTTTTTTCGTATATAATAGTGAAAATGAAATTTATTTTTATAAGGAGCGCAAACATGATAAACGAAAACCAATATTGCTTGGCTCGTATTAAAACACATTATGTGAAACTAAGTGATAAAGAAAAAACCATCGCTGATTACATATTGAAACATCCTGAGGAAATCATTCATACTTCCATTAATCAACTAGCTGAGGACTTAGGAATGGCAGACTCGACTGTTTTTCGTTTTTGTAAGCGGATTGGCTTTAAAGGCTACCAGGCGATGAAAATAGCCTTAGCTTCCGAAATCGTAACACCTATAAAGGATATCCATGAAACAATTAATGAAGGCGACGATGTCCGTACTGTTTCCGAAAAAGTTTTCCAGTCCAATATGAAAGCACTAGAAGATACACTACAACTTTTAGTTGGCGGCAGTTTCGAACTTGCCGTAAAGACTATCGTGAACGCAAAGCGGGTTGAGTTTTTTGGGAGCGGTGGGTCAAGTATAATCGCAATGGATGCCTACCATAAATTTATTCGTACGGGTATTCCTGTCTTTGCTAACAGTGACTCTCATATGCAATTAATGTCCGCTTCTCAACTCGGTGAGCAGGATGTTGCTGTATTAATCTCTCACACAGGAACAACAAAGGATACAATTCAAGTACTTGGCGTCTTAAAAGAAAATAATGTCAAGACCATAGGAATAACCAACTTTGCAAAGTCTCCTTTAAGTGAAGAAGTTGATATTCCTCTTTATACGGTCGCAGAAGAAACAGACTATCGCTCCGAAGCCCTTTCTTCTAGGATTGCACAATTAAGCATTCTCGATTCTTTATTTATTAATGTGATGATTGCTAGGGAAGAGGAAGGACACACAAGCTTGCACAAAATGAGAAATGCAATCTCGATAAAAAGGATGTAAATCAAGAAATTTGGAAATCCACTGAACCTACCGATATAATGATTGTGTTGCAACTATATTGAAATGGAGTGAAAAAATTTTGAGTAGAGTAGATTCTTATAAAGATGGTTGGCTTAGCCACCGCAAAGCACTGCAAGCCCTTATTGAAACATTGGAAAATAATAATTTATCATTCAAACCTTGGGATAACGCAATGTCCCTATCTGAGCTTGTTTTACATATTTCCTCTTCAACAAGCATGTTTGTCCGTACGGTTAATGAAGGCTTATTTACACCACCTAATGAGGGGAAAACACCTGAGACAGTCGAAGAACTGAAACAAATGGTTCAGTCTGATACTGACAAAACACTGACATATCTTGAATCGATAACGGAAGAGCAATTAAACCAGCTTGTAGAATTTAGCGGTATGAAAATGACTGGTCTTGCTATGCTTGAGACAGCGAAGGATCATGAAATCCATCATAAAGGACAGTTATTCACGTATGCTCGTTTAATCGGAGTTGAAGAGCTCCCATTTTTCGTCATCCGAGGATGAGAGCTAGAGCTTAAACACCTTCCCTTAAGGGGCAGCTAATCCAATGCTCTACCCCCTTCTTAACGGGACAAAATTGTGCCCGAACCATAGGCATAGGAGCTTGGCCTAGATAATGTAGTCCTTAGATTTACACCGTTCGTTATCTGTAACTTTAAAACTAACAAAAAGCCGATCTGCATTAATATACTGAGTCGGCTTTTTGCAATGTAATAACTCCTAGGCTTCCGTCCTTACATTTTTCATTGTAGTTCATACAAAAAAAGACAACCAAGATTGGTTGTCTTTTGCGTTGCCTGGCGACGTCCTACTCTCACAGGGGGAATCCCCCAACTACCATCGGCGCTGAGAAGCTTAACTTCCGTGTTCGGCATGGGAACGGGTGTGACCTTCTCGCCATCGTCACCAGACTATT
>Ga0182742_1001617_pt1 | contig 27827 bp, 22 predicted proteins | sample eDN5th37CBELigMG_FD_128880 | JGI IMG/M metagenome (GOLD analysis project Ga0182742, IMG submission 128880) | Enriched Miracle-Growth compost microbial communities from Emeryville, California, USA - eDNA 5th pass 37_C BE-Lig MG (version 2)... ...
CAATTTTCGCATCGCATAAGCGGAAAATCTCCCTCTATATCCCCCGGAACGTGCTCTATTCTGCATCTTAACGGGAAAACCTTCTCTTATTTTAAATATCACCGGTTACTAAATTAAGGATTAGACTTCTTATGTTTCAAAAAAAGCTATGTGAGCCTCATATAGATAGATGCTCTGCAGAAAGCCTTCGGAGACGCATGGGGCTACCTAGCTAATGTAGTCGTCCATTTTTTAGTATAACATCATAAATCTCCAACATAACGTACTTTCTATGCATTATTTGTAAAACAATTTGCATGTTAAATTGAGGGTGAAATTGTAGGGGGACAATGGCTGTTGTACCCCTACAATTTTTTGGTACATTTTCCTATCCAAAGTTCCATAATTCCCCACAAATGGCTTTACATCATAAAAAATGGGGGTCAATTTCATACGCAAATGTGCATTCACTTTAAGTTACATTTTTAATGTTTGTGATGGTTACGGAACCCGTTACCTTGTAGATGCTTTTTTTCAAGACCAGAATCTAGCATTCTACTTCAATTTTATAAATAGCCCTCTTACCCTGGTAGTTCGAAGTAAAATAAACGGCTTTGTCATGATGGGAAAGAATGGGATGCGGGTGTGAATCCTGCGAATCCCAATTAGATTCGTGTTTGCATAAAGGTATCCAATCAATTGTCCCATTCTCCCAATCGACTTTTTGAATAGTAATCCACTCACCGCCAAAATGATTCGTTGTTTTTTCACCCTTTTTTCGGAAGTATCCATCCGAAACAAGTAAATTATTTTGACAATTACTTACGGTAAAATGGCCATATTTTCTATAATCATTTGGAAGTGGAATTTCCATAATTTCTAGAGTCTCAATATTTACTTTTCCGATATAGGACCTCCCATTTACGTAGTTTCCATGGTAAATAACACTTCTCCCATCCTTTTGCCACATCTCATGACAAGTCCAATCATTCTTGCTCCTTATCCCTTCTTCAGTTCTTAATTGAAGATGCTTTTTGCCATTCCAAACCCAAATTCTTCTAACACCACAATCAGAAGGCCATTCATGGTTATATAAAATTAGATTTGAATTTGTTGGGCAAAATTGAACATGAGTAACCCATGCATTTGGAATACGTTCTGTTGCAATTTCCTCACCAGTATCTGTTCGGTATACCCGAATGTATGAATTAAGCTTTTCATCACGAATGCGTTGGTCAATATCGTAATCAGGACGACCGTTTAGTAAATAATCATATTCGAGGGCTCTGGCGTCAGTTGTTGGAATACACAATTTTGTACCATCTGCACTTACATGTGTAAAAGCAGTTACTTGGCCACTTGGAATCTCATTTAGCACCTTACATTCACCATTTTGGTTGACGCAACATATTTTCCTTCCTTGGATATAATAAACTTCCCCAGTTTCAGGGTTCAAACTGACGCTAGCTTTTCCAAAACCACAGTTTTCTACACCATCAAAATATACATAAGATTTTAAAGTGCCATCCTGATTAAAAGTTAATTGTTGTTCTTTTCCTGTGTCTAGTTCTTTGGAAAATAGATTGGGATTCCCTGAACGGTCACTTATATAAACAATTTTTTTATTATTCTTTAATAAACTCGTTGAAGTAAAATAAAGTAGTTGGTTATTTTCTGATAAATTTGTGATAAGTGATGGTTTCATTTTATTAATCGGTTATCAATGTAACCTCTTTCACCTTCCTTTTATTTTAGTTCTTTTACTTTCAAGAAATGACTAGAGAGTTTCCTATGTAAGAGTATGCATGACTAGTGAATATATAGTGGAAGTTAAGGAGAAATTGAGAAATATTCTTTTAACTACTACAATTATAACAATTTTCAGACACTTCTCCAATTTTTTTGGGGGATACATATTATTCAAAAGAAAGAAATTTATTAATTGAAACGGTATAATAACATGTAGTATGCAACATGAAAGGAGAATCTTTTTGACTTATCCAAATACCCAAGACACAATCACATTAATAAAAGATTTAGTATCCATTCCTAGTCCTTCAGGTAATACCAATGAGGTTATTACATTTGTAGAGGTTTTCTTAAAAAATCTTAAAGTCCAGACAACACGTAATCGAAAAGGTGGTCTAATTGCAACACTACCTGGGAGAAATAATGACAAGCATCGGATGTTAACTGCCCATGTCGATACATTAGGTGCAATTGTGAAGGAAATTAAACCTAGTGGTCGATTAAAGCTCGATTTAATCGGTGGCTTTAAGTACAATGCTATCGAAGGTGAATATTGTCAAATTGAAACATCTTCAGGCGCTATTTTTTCAGGGACAATTTTAATGCATCAAACCTCTGTGCATGTTTATAAAGACGCTGGAAAAGCAGAACGCAATCAAGAAAACATGGAAGTAAGGATTGATGAGAAAGTACATAGTGCGAAGGAGGTACGAGAACTTGGTATAGAAGTCGGTGATTTTGTGTCGTTCGATCCAAGAGTACAAATTCTGCCAAATGGTTATATAAAATCACGACATTTAGATGACAAAGCAAGTGTTGGGATTCTATTACAATTAATAAAGCAAATTGCAACAGATCAAATAGAATTACCATACACAACTCATTTTCTTATTTCTAACAATGAAGAAATAGGCTATGGTGGGAACTCTAATATACCACCAGAAACTATAGAGTATTTAGCCGTCGATATGGGAGCTATGGGCGATGGACAATCAACTGATGAATATACTGTTTCAATCTGCGTAAAGGATGCTAGTGGCCCTTATCACTATGAATTCAGAAAAAAACTTGTTCAACTTGCTATCCAGCATCAGATTGGGTATAAGCTCGATATCTATCCATATTACGGTTCAGATGCTTCTGCAGCGATTCGCTCTGGTCATGATATCATACACGGATTAATAGGTCCTGGAATCGACTCCTCCCATGCATATGAACGCACACATATATCATCAATTGAGAATACAACGAAATTACTTTATCATTACTTGCAATCAGAAATGTTATAAGCAATGCGCAAATGACACAGGTGCAGTCATACAAACCAGAAGATAGACTAAAGAAAACAGCCTCCAGTTTTGTAACTGCAGGCTGTTTTACTTTCACTACGCTCTGGTTTGTACTTAAAACATATACTTATTTATATGATACCATTTTCCCTTGTGCCACTGGGCTATTTTCAAGCAATCCTTTCCCTAAAAGTGTAATTGACTGTTGCGTGGCTCGCAAGTGGGTAAAATCGTTTGGAATACTGACATTTTCACCAACTATCGCATTCTCAATAATTGAATTTTCTCCAATTACGGCGTTTGGTAATATTACAGAATTTTTTATTACTGCACCTTTTCCAACTTTAACTCCATTAAATAGGACAGAATGAGCAACTTGTCCAAAAATCTCGTTTCCTTCACTAACAATCGACTGTTTTAAGACAGCATCCACATCTGTAAAAACAGGTGGGTAACATTGCTCAACAGTAGAGATTTCCCACTCTCTATGCTTCAACAAAATATTTGTTTCCCTTTGGAGTAAATCCATATGTGCATCCCAATAACTCTTTACCGTTCCTACATCTTTCCAATAACCATTAAATTTATAGGCATATAATGATCGATTATCTCTTAAAATCGCTGGAATTATATCTTTACCAAAGTCTTTTGATGAATATGACTTATGCTCTTCATTTTGGAGATATTCCCTTAACACACTCCATTTAAAAATATAAATCCCCATTGAGGCTAGGTTTGAAGAAGGAAACGGAGGCTTTTCTTCAAATTCAATAATTTTGTTATTATTTTCATCTACATTAATAATCCCAAATCTACTTGCTTCATTCCATGGGACCTCTCTTACTGATATAGTTACATCTGCTTGATTCTGTATATGTTCTTCTAGCATATATGTATAGTCCATTTTATATACATGATCACCAGAAATCACCAATACATGTTCAGGATTATAATCTGCAATAAAATCTAAATTTTGATAAACAGCGTGTGCTGTACCTTCATACCATCGATCAGAGTCCTTTGATTGGTAAGGTGGCAAAATATTTAAACCACCCTCTTTTTTATATAAATCCCACGCTTCTCCTCGTCCAAGATAATTTTGTAATAAATGAGGATGGTATTGAATTAATACACCAACTGTGTCAATCCCAGAATTCCGACAATTACTAAGAGTAAAGTCAATAATACGGTATTTTCCACCAAATGGAACTGCTGGCTTTGCCATTTGTTCTGTTAATTCTTCCAATCTAGTACCTCTACCTCCAGCTAAAAGCATGGCCACGCATTTTCTTTTTTTCATTATAAACCTCCAATTTTCTAACTTTCTTCATATTTTTATTTTAACAAAAGCGGATGTTTTATTACTTAAAATATTCAGACTATTTTTGATTATTAACTACATTATTCTACTTTCTTTTAGTAGAAGTCGGTCAAGGTTAGTAGAATTATGTTTGAAAGTTAGGGGTTTATGTCGATTTTCTTTATTATTTTCAAAAGTTTTTTTATAAAAGAAGTCTTTAGAAAGGATAAAATATCGTTTACACTATAATTAAATAAAATAATTCATTAATTGTTCAGATTGATCTCAACTATCTTGAATAATCACTGATAAAATAAATAATATAGTAGTAGAGGATAGCCATATCAACTTAAAAGTATATTTCTAGTTAGTAAGGGTTATTTATGATACACTAAATGTAAACCCTTACATTTAGGATTATTAAAAAGTAGGAGGGAAACTTTCATATGCAGAACGTCAAAATTGGCAGTTGGGTTTCATTTCACAGTAATATTTCAGGTCGTAAATTACTTGGGTATATTGTTGCAGAAGAAGAGAAAGAAAATATTGTTAAAATATATGTTCCTGCAGAAAAGAGAGTTTGTCATAAATCAATTTCATTATTAACATGTGAAGAGGAAACCAATTTACTAGAAACGAATTTAGAGATGTTAGTAGACTTAGCTTTAGATACAAAAGATTACGAGTGGCTTCAGGAGATAAAGGTTTTAGAAAATAAACATTGAAAACTATTGCACTTTCATATATGACACAGTTGTGGTGGGAATATTAATGGTAAGTAGAGAGTGTTAAATTATATATACGATAAATAGGAAAATAATCTAACACTCTCATAAATACTTAAAACATCTTTTAAGTTAATTTGTTATTACCAATTTTTCTTTTAAAACTTTTTCTACCTTTGCTGTAGCCTCATCTATAGAATTTGCATAAATCGTAATTTTAGCATTATGTGAATATTGATCTGCTGTGTAGCTGTATCTAGGATCATAATAATATTCCAACAGCAAACTTACAGCTTGTCCATATTCAGCTTGGTGTAACTTACTTTCAATTTCAGCTGCAATCGGGGTATGGATTCTATTCTTAATTTTCTCAAATGCTTCTATACATTCTTTTTGATACTCCCAAGGGCGATAATCTTCCAAAATATGTTGAACTCTTACTTCAAATGGTAATTCGATTATTAATTGTAATCCCTGTTCCTTTTTTTTCATAATCAAGTCGGGAAGCATAACCTTCCCCACACGTTTACTTTCTGCCTCCATTAAGACATAAGGAGTATTTTCTTGCCATTGTAATAATTCGTTAACTAAAAGGGAGTCAAATGTTCGCTGATTATTTGGTATTTGTCCAATTTGTCCGAAAATGGAGCCCCGATGATTTGCTAGTCCCTCTAAATCGAGAACAGGATATCCTTTTTCTTTAAGTTTAAGTAGAATCGCCGTCTTTCCTGTTCCCGTTAAGCCATGTAGAACGTAAGCATCAGCCTTAAGATCCATCTTTTCCAATGTATTAACTACCCATTTACGATATGCATTATAACCACCTTGAAGACGAACTGTGCGAATCCCCATTAAATCAAGAACAGTCGCAGATGTTTTACTACGCATTCCCCCACGCCAACAAAATACGACCTTTTCACCTGGGATTTTTGAAAATTCTTTAATAAAAGCAGGTAGCTTGGCAGAAACAATTTCAAGTCCACGGTCTTTTGCAGCCTGAACACTTACTTGCTTATAAATAGTACCAATTTCTGCTCGTTCTTTATCATCAAATAATGGTATGTTTATACTGCCTGGAATGGTAGATTCATGATATTCAGAGGGTGAACGAACATCAATGAAAACCAGCTCCTTGTTTTCTTGAACATGTATTAAATCATTAAATGTCATATCCCTAAGCATTGTTACCAACCTCTCTAAATTATCAAAATAGTGTATGCTCGGAAAACTTTGGGTTGAATTTAGAATGATTGTACCCTTCATCCTTTAAAGTTATCTATTTACATTATAAAATAGTTAGAAGATAAATTATATAAACTAGTTACGGAACTATCTACCATCATTGCCTGATTTATGGGAATCGATACAAATGTTTCTTTCATTTAAGCAAAACTCAACTATAATCTTTTGAATTTTTATATCCTAGTTTTTAGAAATATCATGTGCCTTTTGAATGATTGACGTTCTATTCTTCTTAGGAGACTCCTGTACAATAATTACTGCAGTTATTACCATTAAAATTCCGATATATTGCCAAAAAACTAGCTTTTCTTGAAAAATAATAAAACTTAAAATTGACGCAACAACTGGCTCTACGGTTGCAATAATAGAAGCTCTACTAGACTCTACATACTGAAGGCCCTTTGTATACATTATATAAGCGAGCATCGTAGAAAATAGTCCTAGGCCAATAACCGAAATCCAAACTTTTGTTGTGCTAAATAAAGTAATACTTTGAAATAAATTACTAAATGGGGTTATTGCAACAGCAGCAAAAATAAATGTATATACTGTAACGGTCAGAGAATCATATTTTTTTAGAGCAAATTTTCCAAAAATAGTATAGAGTGCGTAAAAGAGTCCCGAACCTAATCCAAAAAGGAAACCGATAAAGGAAATGGTTTCGTTAGAACTAGGAAAAATCCCAATTACAAGTGAGCAACCAACAAGTGTCACGATTAGTGCAATGACTTTCCTAGAGGTTAATGCTTCTTTAAACAAAACACTTGAAAGAATTGTCACAAAGGCTGGTGCAGTATATAGTAGGATGGCTGCAATTGATATAGAGGTCTCCTGAATTGCGTTAAACAAGCACCAATTAAAGAAAACGATACTAACAATTCCAGTTCCAACAAAGTATTTACTATCCGTTATATGTATCTTTAAAAGTGTGTAGTTTTTACAAAATACATATATTACTAGAAAAATTGCAGCAGAAATTGCCCGTATTGCTACAACCTGTGTCGGGGTAAAGCCTAGTTCATAAAGGTACGTTACAAATATTCCAATTATTCCCCAAAGTGAAGCACCAATCATAATAAATAAATAAGGAAATTTTTTATCCATCCTCTACTTCCTTTCAATGAGCTACTTCTAAAAAATGATTTTTTTGCAATTAATAAAAAAAATTCATAACTATATAAATAAGAAGCATTTATTACCTATAATTATTGGACATTCTTATAAAAAATAGTTAGTTACGAAAACAGCCGGAAAATTATTATCGACACTCATGATAACAAAAAATTGTGAAGTTTTATACTTTAGGAAGGAAATCCCAAAATTGTTTTTTTATAGTAGTACCAAAAGGAGGATTTTCTCATGCATTTTCAAACGATTAAACATTGGAATGATGAGATTTGGGATCAGGTTTCAGTTATTTATTTTCAAGCATTTGAGAATGGTGCTAAGCCCGAACATATTATTAAAAATATGTTTACTAAAAAGATTTGTGTTTTTCACCTTTTATATAACGGTTCTGACTTACTAGCTTTTGCCTTATCATCATCGCTTCAGCAATCAAAAGTGTTAATTATTGACTATATTGGAGTCAAAATCGGGGAACGAAATAATGGGACAGGTACAATGTTACTAAACTATATTAAACAATGGGTCAAGGAAAATAGTTCTATAAAATATATTATTATTGAGGTAGAGGCAGCACAAACAACCTCCAATTTAGAGAGAATTGCATTTTGGAAAAAAAATGATTTTATACTAACTGATTATGTACATCATTATAAATGGGTGCCAGAGTCTTACCGGTCGATGTATTATAAACTAGTTACTAACGCCAGCGATATAAAAAATGGTGAACAACTCTTCTCCTATATAACATCATTTCATAAAGAGTCATTTTCTAAGAAATGAATAACAACGTGCTATGGCACTTTTTGCAGGAAAAGATGAATGCTAAACATTTGACGGTTATTACTCTTTATTAGTATCGTAAGATTATCATTTAAAAAATTTTTTAAAGGAGACCCATATGCTAACATCTGAACAAGTTAAACAGTTTCGTCAACCAACCTATAATATCGAACCTTGTATTATAAACAGATGGTCCCCTCGTTCCTTCTCTAAAGATTCTATTCCTGAGGATACACTACTTAGTATCTTTGAAGCAGCACGTTGGGCACCATCAGCAAACAATCTTCAACCATGGAAATTTATATTTGCGCGAACAAAGGAAGACTTAGAGAAGTTTTATACCTTTATTAATCCAGGGAATCTAGAATGGTGTAAGAATGCACCTGTTTTAACTCTTTTATTGTCAAAAATAACAAGAGATGATGGTAGTACAAACCGCACACATTCATTTGATTCTGGTTCTGCTTGGGGCTTTCTTTCATTGGAGGCAAAAAATAAAGGATTAGCAACTCATGCAATTGGTGGCTTTGACCGAAATATAGCTCGTGACGTGTTAGGGATTCCAGATGAATATGAACTTGAAATTGTCATAGCAATTGGTTACCAAGGTGAAAAAGAAGCTCTACCTGAACATTTACAATTGCGTGAACAGCCCAATACACGTAAAAATCTTGATGAGATTATTGTTGAGGGAACTTTTACTAAAGATTAAAATGGATCTTTAGGACGGAAGGTGGCTGTCCCATAAGTACCTGGCACCACTATTATGAAATAGATAAATTGATTCATTTCCAGTCTATACAATTTGTCTATTGGTGCCTAGAGCTTAATAATGGGACAGCCTAAAAGTTCTTCATTCCTGTAATGCATTTGCTAATAGCCTGGATATTTTTCTATCCAATCTTTGGTATCTTCATAACCGGATAATAAATCGTCAGCCACTTGGAGAATTACTTCTCTTAGTTCAACTTGTTCCTTCCATTCTTTTGAGATATTTAGTACCTACTATTCTCTATTTAACTCCAATATTTTGTGAATACCAAAACTCCCACTAAATTTGTTGGATAGAAATAAAAAAAGCTGTAAATCTATCAATTAGAATTACAGCTTTTTTTTCACCTTATTTGTTATACTCTATTACCACCATTTGATGACATTCTACTTTTGGGATAGTGTAGTGTACTCCATTTTCATCTCGTTTAAAGTCGACTTTTTCCATTTGTGGTGCAAGGTAGACATGTTTGATTTTTTTATCTATTTCTAGAGTTACGTCCACATTATAAAGGGGAATAATATCTTCGATTACTTCGATTGCTTCTCCTCTTTTAACTGGAGTAGCATATAAGAGGTGATTGATATATCTCCCTTCTTTTTCCTGGTGCTGTAGTGTAACAATTCCTTGCGATGGCAGACTTGTATCTATGGTCTTCTTCCCTAGCAATCTTTTTAATGCAAATAACACTGTTTCTCTTAGAATTAAACTTCCTTTTGTCGCATAATCCTCAAATACGTTCCATGCTATATAAATACCATTCTGACTTTCAACCATGCCTGGACCACCATTATTCATACTACTAGGTGTATGTTGATGTGAGCAAAAGGTAAATACATCACGATTAAAGTAAGGATCCTCACGATGCCCTAATTCTTTTCCCCCGTTTAGCTCCACTCTTTGACCTTGAGAATAAAATACAAAGGATGACTCGCCTAGATTCTCCAATTCAAAATTCGGTTTAAAATAATCAGGTTTAAAAGGATTTTCACTAATCCAAGTTACTCCCAAGTCAATCGCAAACTCGTTACGATCAGAATACAACCCAGATTCTCCCGTAGCGAGTAGTTTACCACCATTCAAAAGATAGTTTTGTAGTTTTGTCTTCAGCTCACAATCAATTCGGATTTTATCTGGTAAAATAACTACCTTATATCCGTTAAATTCTGTCTCACAGTCAATTACATCAAATAAAAACTTCCCTTCTAACAACATTCTTACTGCACCTGCATCAGATTTACCTGTTTTTTCTTTTTGTCCTTGACTACTCGAGTGAACAGATACTGATTCTACTGAAAGGAGTGCAACATCTGCTATGTTGCGAACATCTTTACACCATTTCTCTTTTTCTTCAACTTCCTTATAAGCTTTCCCTATTAGTGAATACGTTGCACCATCCATTACCCCTTCAGGGTGAAGTTGATCACCAATTGAGCAACATGCTCCATTAGCTATGCTTAACGATGTCTCGTACCGTAATGCATTTGGGTGCTTAAATCCACCGAACTCCCCCCATGAAGTATGAAACTTTCCAGTCATCCCTAGAAAATCTAATCCAAAAACTTGAGCATACCTTGCTGAAAGTGGAAAATGATCATAGCCCCAGCCACCAGTTGGTAAAGATTCTAGTTCTAAATGTGTGTTCATATGTAGTAAATCTCTTCTCCCACGACGAATATGACCACCATTATGAAACACTGGAAGCCCTGGCTTAATTTCATCTATAGCTTCACGAATACGGGTTGCATAGTTCGCATAGGTTTTCTCTCCTAACTCTAAAACTACCTTTTCATCACGGGGATCCTTACTTTCTTTTCTTAAATCTTCTATACAATTATGGCAGTAACACGTTCTAACCCCTACAATATCAAGAAAAATTCCATCAGCATCATAATTTTGGACTACTTCTTTAACTTGGGATATTAAAATGTCAAGGTATGGAGAGTTCATGCAAAGTTGATGATAACCTGGTTCCATGAACGTCTTAACCCAGTTTGTATTATCATGTTTATCTCGTATTAACCATTCTGGATGGCGCCTTGCCTCTTTTTCATCAAGACCAGCAGATATATATACTGGTGTTTTCACGTTGATCTCGTGTGCAGCTTCAATCATCACTCCTAGTAAGTCAAAATCTAGTCCTGGATGCATTTCATTTTCTTTAGTAGGATGGTAAGCCCAACCATGGTGACATTTTGCGAATACGGTAATTGAATCTATATGACCTTTTATTAGCATTTCTTGAAATTGCTTTTTGGAAAAATTTTTACCAATGTTGTCTATAGCTTCTGATGTATGGAAATCTAAATGAACTTGACGAAAACGCATACAAAAACTCCTCCAAGACCTATTTTTTCTTTTAAACCGCTGTATATCCTCCATCAATTCCAAAAACATTACCTGTCACAAATGAAGACGCATCAGAAGCTAAATATAACGCAATTCCGCCCAATTCATCTGGAGTTCCTGGCCTGCCCATTGGTGTAATATCCATCCATGTTTGAACCATATTATCGTTTCGTTCAAAATATGGCTTTGTGAGCTCTGTTTTCATATATCCAGGTGCAATCGTATTTACTCTAATATTATGCTTCGCCCATTCAACTGCTAGACTTTTAGTAAGCATGATGACCCCTGCTTTTGAAGCATTATATGACGCTTGGCATTGTGGAATATTAGCTATAATACCTGACATGGATGATATATTAATAATTGATCCTTTTTTTTGTTCAATCATCACTTTTCCAACTGCTTTGGATACCAAAAATACACCATTTAGATTGATATCAACAACTTTTTTCCAGCTATCAAATGATGTCTCTTCCGCTTTTTCATGCACATTAATACCTGCATTATTAAAAAGGATGTCAATTCTTCCAAGACGGTGCACTACCTCACTAACCATATTGTTAACATCCTCTTCTTTTGTTACATCCATTTTAATTGCGATTGCTTCGATACCTTCATTGGATCTAAATTCAGCAGCTGTTTTTTCTGCCTCCTCCAAATTTATGTCAGCAATTACAATTGCAGATCCCGCTTGCCCTAATGCAAGTGCCATTGCCTTTCCTAATCCCATGGCTGCACCTGTCACAATTGAAACTCGTCCAATTAGATTAAATTTATCTAGAATGTTCATTTTTTTCTCCTCCAATTTTTCACTAGATCTACTTTTCCATTCCCCAAAGCTTGGAAGCTTCACGATGCTTTTTCGAAAATTCATGTCTCCATCTATGGACATCATCCGGTTTTATTTCCAGTACGTTTTCTTCTATCCTCTTTTTTTTCTAGGAATCACTAAGATTGTTATCAATATATGTTTAATATTACGTTCCTCATTTACTCGAGCAATATCACTTGTAAAGAGGAGTTTAGCTATTTCGTTCTAAACTAATAAAGCGGTTACATTACCCTATATACTTAACTTTAATTTATCTGTTTCAGTAACTATGTCTTGTAAAATCGATAATCCTTGTAAAGTTTTTTCGGACTCATTTGATAGTAGACTAAATACTTGATTAACTCTATTTTTAAAATCCTTAGGTCCAATAGGAAAAGAATCAGCTATGTTTAATGCTCCTTTCTCATTCATCCAGTAGCACTCATTAAGCGCGAATAAAACCTGATTTACACATGATATCGAACGGAATAGACAACCAGAAACGTATGACAAATCTTGCTTTACAATACCTTTTCGGGCTGCCTCAATTGAAAATGATGCTTCCCAAAGAAATTTATTGATTAGTGCAATTTTTAGTTTTTCAGGAAAAGGTACAGTGGTACCTTTTAAATGAGCAATTACTCCATGAGGGTCCCACAATACCTTAGACAAAGCTATCTCTGAAAGATATATAGCATTGATAAATCCATGCGGATGTCCAGGGTAATAATCAATTGTTAGGTCTCCTTGAAGGCATTGATTAATCACATCGGATACTTTTTTTATATCACGATATAGTAAATCAACTGCACGATTATTTACTGTTAACCAGCCACCTCCATTTATCCACACACCCCACTCTCCAATATTTGTGAGGATATTATCACGCGGATTATCATCAATTGCTTCGGCAACTTTCTGCAATCCTTTAATATCTAAACTATCATCAGAGTCATAATATATTCCAATATCAATATCAGAGTTTTTATGATGTGTCCCCCTTGCCCTAGAGCCACCGAGAACAATAGCAGTTACTCCATCAACTGTTTTTAGTCTATTTACAATATCAGTAATAATAGTGTTCATATCTTCCATGTATTACCTCCTTAAAAAATTTTGATTCTTCTCTTATATTCAAACTCGTCATGTAAACACAATTAATATATATCTATATATTCTTTACTATTTGAATAATACCTTTTTAAAATGATACAGTTTTCTATGAATATATATCTGTGTCAACATTGAAAAACTCCCCCGACATATTCTCTAGAGGAGTTTTGAGGTTTTTACAAATTATAAAACAAACCTTAGTTTAAGACATTCTATATGTAGGAACAGGTCTACTTGGAGCAAAGCAATCCATTTGTTTCACAACTAATTCCAAACTATATTCCTCACTAATTTTATCAAGTGTTCTATCTAATACTTTTTTTAACTCTAGAAAATTTATGTTAATTCTAGCATTTACCCATATTTCAATATTGTCGGAATTCCATAACCCATTATTTAATTTTGAATCAATTTTAATTATCCCATTACTGCTGACTGAGCTTATTTTGATATAATCCTCATTACATTCAGTCCATAGTTTCAGATGCGCAACCTCTACGTTTCTTTGCTTAAATTGTTTGATCATCTTATTCATTACGCTTTTTGACAGCTCCATAACATCCACTATGCCACCCTGAATTCCTATACTAGCATTTAACCATCCTAGTTGCTCTTCTCCTTTTGCATAAATGTCATAATCTATATCAAGTACATTTTCTTGAGAGTCCTTCCCAAATAGAATGAACTCAAGCCAACTGGAAACTCCTTGTAAAGTGACGGCAGATACGGAAATCTTTATTGAATTTGGAATGTCCTTATTTAATTGATCAATCATTACTTTTATTTCATCTTCCGACATAAGGTCGTTTTTATTGATAACCACACATTGTGCTTCTTCTATTTGCTTTTGAAACAGATAAGAAACTTCATAAGAAAGCTGTGCTCCATTATTAGCATATATGGATGTAAAACGTTGGGGGTCCAGTACAACAGATAATGGTCTAATTTCTAACTCTTCACCATGATATGCTTTTAAAGGTTTTATTACCGTCGCTACTAAATCTGTACAGCTACCTACAGCCTCAGCAATAATAATATCTGGTTGTTTTTCTATAATGATAGTATTTATTGAATCTACTAAATTATCAAATTTACAACAGAAACACCCGCCTTGAACTTGTTGCAAAGGAATCTCATTCTTTAACACCATTTTAGAATCAACCAGTTGCGAGCCTTGGTCATTGGTAATACAAGCAACTTTCATTCCTAAAGATCGTAAATATTCAGCAGCCGAGACCATTAATGTAGTTTTTCCTGCACCTAAGAATCCGCCTAAAATTATAACCTTTGTTTTTTTCATATTATATCCTCCAATTATCTTCACTTATAAGAATGGTGTAGCAAGTTTTATTGTTTTAACCCACCCATTGTAATTCCTTCGACCAAGTATTTTTGTCCTAGTATATAAATCAACAATGGAGGAATAAGTGATATTGTTACCCCTGCTAAAATTGCAGACAAATTCCCTGTACCAAATACCCCTTTTAAGACTGTCATCCCAATTGGAAGTGTCATTTTCTCATACGTATTTAAAAAGATTAACGGTCGAAAGAAATCATTCCATGTTGCAATAAAGTGCATAACAGATGTAACTACTATTGCTGGCATTGCCATCGGTAAGATCACACGGTAATATACCCAGAAACGATTTGCCCCATCAATAAATGCTGCTTCATCAAATGTTTTTGGAATCGTCAGCATCATTTGTCTAATGAGGAAAATTCCGATTGGATTAATCAACGCTGGTAATATTAGTGATGCATGAGTATCGACTAAATTAAGTTTAGACAATAAGATAAATTGAGGAATAATTGTAACTTGACCTGGAATCATTAATCCTGCCAAGAAAATAATAAAAACTACATTTCTTCCTGGAAAATCAATACGTGAAAAAGCATACGCTGCCATGCTAGAAATTATGATATGTCCTAATACAACTATTGCAGCAATTTTAATACTGTTTAAAATAAACGCTGTAAATGGAACCTGTAAAAATACGTCTAAGTAATTTCCTACTATAAAGTCTGTAGGCCAAAATGTTGGAGGCAATGAGAAGGAATCTTTCGGTAAGCGCAATGAAGTTGAGATTATCCACATAAATGGCAGTGCAAGGTAAAGTGCAAAAAGCATTAAACCTCCATGGGTTACTAAATTTATTTTTTTCATTCGACTATTAAATGATCCTGGGCTAACAACAGGTTTAGAAGTAGAATTCTTTATCTCAAAATCACCAATTTTTGACATTAAAAACACCACCTATTAGAGTTTCTAGCAAACTAATCTTGCTCATAATGTACCCATCGATTACTCATCTTAAATTGAATGATTGTAATGATTAATATTATGACGAACAGGCTTAATGCTACTGTTGACGCATACCCCATTGTATGATTTTGAAATGCCAACTCATAAATGTATAAAGAAATAGTTCTGGATGCATCTAGAGGTCCGCCATTTGTAATTAAGTATGGTTCATCAAAAATTTGTATTGCACCAATCATTGTAGTTATCAGTACAAAGAAAATGGTTGGAGTTAGCAATGGCAATGTTATTTTAAATAATCGCTGAAACGAACTAGCTCCATCAATTTCAGCTGCTTCATACAATGTTTTTGGGATATTCTGTATACCTATTAAATAGAAAAGAAAAGAGTTTCCTACAAATTTCCACAAACTAAAAATCGCAACCGAGACATAAACCCACGATGGAGAAGTTAGCCATTCTACTGGATTTATTCCCATCAAACCTAATAAGTAATTTAAAACACCAAAATCAAAATCGAACATAAATTGCCAAGCTATCGCAACTGAGGCGGTAGTTACTAACACTGGGAAGTAAAATATTGTTCTATAAAAATATTTCCATTTATTTGATAATATCCTTGATACACCTAGTGCAAGCAATAAACCTGCAATCATATGCATAGGTACAAGAATGATTAGAAACTTAAAGGTATTCCAATATATTAAACCAAGACGATCATCATTAAGAAATTGTTTAAAGTTATCCCAGCCAATTAATTTTGCTGGGGTAATAACGTTGTATTCTGTGAAACTTAAAATTAATGCATGTATTAATGGTTCTCCAATAAATAGTCCAAAAGTTAAGATTGCTGGTAATAAAAATAAAAAACCAACAACTGTATTCCTTCCCTTACTATGCATATTTATTGTCTCCCTTTGTGTTTATTTAAAGATGAGGAATGCACAGTGTAGTGATATCACTACACTGTGCAAAAATAGCAATCTAATTCTCTCCGACATTACAAGTTTTACTTTGAAAGAAGGATATCTATTTCCTCCTTCGCTTTTTTCATAGCAGATTCTGCATCCATTTGATTGGCTAAAATTGCGGACATATACCTATCAAATATCTGTTGTACCCCTGCATATTCAGTTGGTGATTCAACTGGCTTGGCGATATCTGCACTTTCCATGTAAACCTCCCAATTTTCCGCAGGTGTTGAAGGTAATACCTCTTCCATAACTGAGATTCTTGTTGGTATTGACGCATTCGTAAGGGTAGTTTTTTGTGAAAAACTGCCACTTAAAAATGCTGATAATTTATACGCTGCTTCAGGGTATTTCGTTGATTTCAGCACTGGAAAAGCCCCTGAACCAAAAATTACATTTCGTGTCTTGTTAATAGGTAAATGTTGTACATCAATTGATGTAAATTCATTTTCATGATACGTTGCAAATGGCCATTTCCCTGCCGACATCATTGCAACTTGCCCTGTCATTAATTGGTTTATCATATCTGTATTTGGATTTGGTACTGGGGCTACTTTATATTTATAAATTAAATCCTGAAATAACTGCATAACTTCAATGGCTTGTGGAGAGTCCAATCTACTTGTTGTCATTTCTTCGTCTAGAACACTAGCATCATTATTAAATAACCATGCTGACGCACCAAAATAATAATTAGGAATAGCGAAACCATATTGCTTCTTTCCATTTTCTTCTTTAGTCAGCTTTTGAGCATATGAAATAAATTCCTCAACTGTCCAATCTTTATCCGGAACCTCAAGACCTGCCTCTTTTAATAAATCGGTATTAAAATGCATAACCACATTATTCCAGTCCCAAACAAATCCATAAGTATTCCCATCTATAACAAACGGTTCCTGCACTTTTGGATGAAGGTCATTATAATCTTCCAAAGCAGAAGGCAACGCTTGCATGTATTCATCAAGTGGTAGTAACATGTCATTTTTTGCAAACATTTGAATACCCTCTATTGCTACTCGAATAACATCAGGTGGGTTCCCTCCAGCAACCATTGTTTGAATTTTATTAAAATAGTCAGCCCAGCCCTCACTGTTTACAGTTATTCGATTTACTTTAATTTCTGGGTATTCTTTGTTGAATTCTTCCAATAAAACCTTTAATTGTTCATCAGATGCTTCGTTACTTGACCAAACTAATGTAAGCTCTTCTTTTCCACTGTCCCCACCTTCAGATTCAGTTGCTGAAGAACTTGAATCTGAACAGCCTACTAACAGCATCGAAATAGTTAACAACATTACAAGGAAAAGAGAAAAACGTTTTCTCATGAATCACTTACCCCCTTTAATTGTTTAACCTCAAACTTAAACATCAGACCATAAACAAACGGTTATTACTCTCGCCTACTTCCCTAACATTGCAAGCCTTTTAGGTAAGCAGATTTATTTTCAAATATTTTAATAAAGAAAAATTTGTAACGATTCATTTTCTCTTATTTCAATTTTGCTATTAAACGTAATTTGGTTTTCACTTTTATGAAAATCTATTTTTTGCTCACCAAGATGGATTCTCTTTATTTCTTTATTTTTATATAACTTACTTTCAACACTCGATAATGTTAAACTTCCATATTTTACAGATAATTCAATTCGATCGTGTTGATGGCTAAATTCTCCCCACCCTTGATTTAATGACCAGAAACACTGAAAATTCTCTTGATTTATGATTGGATTAAAACCTATATTACCTTTAACCATATCAAACTTAAATCCACTTAAAGCGACTAACAAAGAGTAGGAGGCCATCGAACGTGCATAGTTACTGCCACATTCAAATTCATTCCATGGATTTCTGCGTTCACCATCATATCGTTCTCTTATTGCTTTTACTACTTCCAACCCTTCTTCTATTAACCCTTCATAGATCATGTGACAAGCAGCCTGATATTCAAAACCATTCATACATTCATCAGCATATGGAACTGGTACCTTAGGACTATTTCCTTTTGGCCAAGTACTAATTAATAGCCCTTTTTCATCATTTAAAGCATAGATTCTACAGGCATTTGCATAGTCACGCATACAATCAATGAAGTTATACTTATAGATTGATTCAACAGCTTTTTTCACCTTACTCTTATCTGCGATATATCCGAGTCCGACTATATGTGAATGCCACTGCCCTAAAACTTGATCTATATGACAACCTTCTCCAATTTGATACTTTATTTCTTCTAATTCCGGATCAATCGGAAATCGACTGTCTTGTAAATCTATTTTTTGATGAAAATACTCACCATTAAATAGGTTCTCATCTACCCATTTTCTTCCTTTTTCGTATAATTCTAGATATTCCTTCCCAGCTTGATCTCCTAATGCATTTGCCATTTCAGAGGCTGCTAATAAGGCAGCATGGTATTGGATTGTGATGTAGGAATTAGGTCCATAAATTTCAACGTCTAATGTATGATGTTGTACCCCTTCCATTACGCCATCTTTATCCCGATCCCACCAATCTGTATTTGACGGTTCCCAAGCAAATTCTAATGCTTTTTTGACTTTTGGCCAAATTGATTTTAACCATTCAGTATCACCAGAAATTTTCCATTCTCGATAAGTTTTAATAATTCCACCCATTTGACCATCAGCAGCTGCTCTTTCTGGTCCAGCGCAAGCTGAAACATCACTTAAAGTTCTTTCAATCGGAAGCATCATTCGAAATGCCATTTTCCCATTATCAAACTGTGTTGCCTTGTAATCTACATTTCTCATCGACCTTGCAAGTGATGGAAATAGAAACGGTGTTGCTTGTTCATAGTTCCATACATGTGTACAAGAACCTTCACAACAGCCTTCTTCTGCATGACAGCCTTCAAATCCATACAGTGTTCCATCCGTTAACCGAACACAAGTTGGAGATTTAAGAATTGAAATATTACTAGAAACTGCATCTAAAACATAATCTGGGAGTGTCGAATTAAACAAAATATTTTTAAATGTTGATGTTTGTTCATAAAGTCGATCATAGTTAGACCAAATGTATTCTGCTGTTTTCGTTGAATCCTCAAATAATGTTGCATAATAATTTTTCCAGCTAGGCAGATCGCAACTCCCCGAGCCACAGCAATCCCCCGGATTCCAGAAGTTTACATAATTAGGGAAGTTCCATGTGATAATAAACCTGAACTCTCCTCTTTGATTTGGTGCCAAAGTTTTATGACTACTTAGGAGACAAACATCCTGTCGATTATAAGTAGATACTTGGTGTTTTACTCTTTGAGAATGATAATTTCTTTCTTTAAATCTACCTGGTGATGTAAACTCCTTCCAAAATACAGTCAAATTATCAAACCAGCCTCCACGATACCAATAGCTTTGATAGCTTACATCCTCTCCATCCGTACTTATTGTTAAATCACCAAATTCAGGTTGGTGCTCCCGATAATAATCAGAACTTAACTTTATTCCCTTAAATTTACTAAAATCTTTAAATTCATTAACTGCCATTTTATTGAAAGGATTTGTTAAGTTCCCTACCACACTAATATCAAGATCTTCATTTGAACGATTAACTACCTCATATGAGAAAATCGCAACAGGAAGAGATGAATCCTTATCGTTTAACGGAATAAGCGGGTTAAAAGATGTAAGTTTAACCTCAAGTGGTGTCTTGCTATCTTCAAACTCAATCTCTGCAAAAGGAAATTCTCCTTTAAATGTGGTGCTTTCGAAATGGGGAAGTCCTGCTAACGTTTCCCTATCAACGCCAAATCCAAAACCTCTAAACTTCTCTTTTCCTGAACCAACAAAACCGGGATTAAGATCACCATTTAGCACCTTAGCAACCTTCACTTCTCCTTGTGACTCAGCTTTAATACCAAAAAATGAAAACCCATTGTAACTATTTTTGTTTGGTCTATTAAAAATCTCCCAATCAATTAATCTACCATTTCCAGCTAACCCAATACTCCCGGTCCCAATTCCTCCAAGAGGGAACGAAATTTCATTTGTTTTTGTTCCTCTGCGTGTAAAATCCTTTTTAAACTGTATTTCCATTTTCCTCTTCACTCCTTACAACAAGCTTATCTTTATATAACCCACTCTTTCCCACAGGCATTTACTTTTATCCCCGATGCATCACCATATAAAACGTTAATCGTCGGTTCTAATTCTCCAGTACTCTTATTTTTCTTCTGCTGAAATGTCCCCCATGCTTTACCAGTGCTCCAAAATGCAGAAAAATTCTCTTCATTAATACGAGGATTAAAACTCATCTGGTTTCTAGCCATATCAAACTGAAAATCACTTAAGGCAACAATGAGGCCCCAGCTAGACATGGACCGTGCGTAATGATTTCCACATTCAACTTCATTCCATGGATTTCGTCTTACTCCATCATGTCGATCTCGTACAGCCTTTACTACCGTTAAACCTTCTTCAATAAATCCTTCATATATTAGATGTGTTGCAACTTGATACTCTATTCCTGTCCAAACCTCATCAGAATAGACAAAAGGTAGCTTTGGCCGTCCACCATCAGGCCATGAGCAAAGTAAAAGTCCTTTTTCATCATTAAGAACATATGTCCTTTGACAATTGGAATGATTGCTAAAATCTTCTTTAAAGTTATATTTGTATATTGAATATACAGCCTTTTTTACATGTTCTTCAGGAAGCAAATAGCCTAGACCAAATAGATGAGCTAATTGTTGCCCGAGTAGTTGATCTGAAAGACAACCTTTTCCATGTTGATATTTGTATTTATTTACATCCTCCAAAAGCTGAATGTAGTACTCACCGTTCCAAAGCAATTTGTCAAGTTGTTTTCTACTCTTTTCAAAAACCTCTTTATACATCTTCTCAGTATCTGATTCACCAAGGTAGGAAGCCATTTCTTCTGCAGCTCTTAAAGCACCGAGAAAGAAAACACCTGTTAATGGGTTTGGGCCATAAAATTCAATATCATATGTGTTATGTTGTTCCCCATCAAAAACAAGATCTCCATCAGTGTCCCAATGCAATAGTCCATATTTTAATGCTTCTTTAACTTTTGGCCATAACTGTTTTAAAAACTCGGTATCACCAGTTAATTTCCACTCCCGATATACTCTCATTATTGTTCCCATCTGACCATCAGCAGCTGCTGGTGCCGTTTGTCCACGCCATAACCATTCTGAATCAAACATCCTTACTGCACGGAAGTCCATTTTCCCTTCGGGATTTGTTTCTTCCAAGAATTCAGTTCGTCTCATATTTTGCTCGAGACTAGGAAATAAAAACGCAATTGTTTGTGCATAATTCCAAACATGAGTACAAGTACCATCACAGCATCCCCAGTCATCAAAACAACCCTCATACCCAAGAAAACTACCATCCTTTAACCAAAAACATGTCGTACTCCGTAAGGCGGAAATATTACTAGCCACAGCGTCAATAACATAATTGGGCAGCGAACTAGAATAAAGGGCATTTTGAAAAGTACGTGTTTCAGATTCAAGTCTGTCTTGTTCATTAATGAGATAGGATGCAACAGACCATGAACTATCAAAATGATTGGTATAATAATTCTGGATTGTTTCACGTCCTTCTTCCTTAACTCGATGGTGTTCACTCCAACCATTTAATCGATTTGGAAAATACCATGATAAGAAAAACTTCATTTCTTTAGTTTCTCCAGGTAATAAAGTTTCATTGACACTTAGGGATCCTGTGTCACTTTTACCATCCTCTGACGGTGTCGTGTAACCTAAGTCAGTCAATGTTCCATTTTCAGAAAAGTCGTCCCAAAACTCTTGTAGAAAGTCGAACCATGCTCCACGCAACCATGCTCTTTTGTATGTATGGTTTTTATTGGTTGTCGTTAATGAAATATTTCCATATTGTAAATCGGTAGGTGCATATTTTTGCGAGTGAAGTAAAAGCCCTGAGAAGTCTTTGTCTGTTTTAAATTCATTGAGGTTTTGACCAGAATTCCTTAAATCCAAATTACTAAACCGGTCATATTCAACTCCACCAATAGGGTTGAATATCGAACCAGCGATAGAAGCATTAACTTGTTTTTCCGAAGTATTTTTAATCCGGTAAGTTAAAATTGCTCCTGGAATTCCAGAATCTTTTTCATTTAGAGGGACTAGTGGTGTATACGCTTCCAATTTAACTTGAACAGGGAGGTCATTATCTTCAAATGTAACTGTTGCAAACGGATACTCTCCAACTAATGTTGATTTATTAACTCTTGGTAAACCAGCAGCAGTAATTGGATGATATCCATGTGATAAATTGTGTGGTGGATTCAGTTTCGATTCTAATACTTTTACAACTGGTTTTTGTCCTTCTTCCTTAGCCCAAATAGAAAAAAATGTATTAGGTAAAGAATGGTTTTTTCCAGGTTTATTAAATATTTCCCAATCTCTCAACTCTCCTCTGCTACCAATAGATACATTTCCTGTTCCAATTCCTCCTAAAGGGAATGCTGCAGTATACGCCTCACCACTATATTCCCGCCCAGGAAAACTATTATATAATTCTTCTTTTAAATAAACCATTTTCCATCTCCTTCTTTCATTGTCTTGTACTCTACCATTATTGATATGTTACATATAAGCACTTTATGTTCACGTGCACAAAAAAATGTGCACGTGAACGTTTTTTTGTGCACGTGAACGATTTGTGTTGCTTTTTTGATATCAATTATACTATCATTTATAATAACAAAAGTAAATAAAATTTTCAGAATCTTTTTAATAATGTTTTCTTTTAGAGGAGAGTATACTATTGGGGAAAACTAGTAAAGAAATAGCCGACTTATGTGGTGTATCAAGAGGAACAGTATATCGTGCTTTAAATGATCGACCTGGAATAAAACCAGAAACAAAAGAAAAAATACTGAAGGTAGCTGCGGAAGTGGGGTATCGACCAAATTTTATCGCGCAAAGTTTAGTAAAAAAAAAAACAATGACTCTCGGTATTGTTCTTTTCGATATTAACAATCGTATCTTTTCACAAATTGCTAATGCAATAGAATCAAGAGCTAGAAAGTTAGGATATTTTGTTTACCTTACCCTTACTCATAAGGATCCAGATTTGGAGAAGGAATATATACGATATTTGGTAGATCGTAAAGTAGATGGAATCATTATTATACCCGTTAATAAGGGAAAGGAATTTGAAGATTACTTGACTCAGTTTAAAATTCCTATCGTAACGTTTGGAAATAAAATCTCTAACAAGTTCCCTCATATTTGGATAAATGATCGACAGGCTATTGTCGATTCTGTTCAATTCCTAAATTCGAAAGGTTACAATAAAATTTTATATATTGCCTCTGCACTAAGTAATAGTGATCCAAAAATTAATAAATATGGTCCTGAACAACGATTATTAGGTTTTTATGATGCTATAAACACATTTCCAAATATCAATTCAATTATAATAAAAGAATCTAATTTTATTAATGTTATAGAAAATATTCAATTTAATAAGAGGGACCGCACAGCTATTCTTTGTCCAAGTGATATCTATGCTTTGCAAATTATTAAGTATGCTAAATTAAATGGATTAAAGATACCTTATGATTTCGGATTAATGGGTTTTGATAACATTGATACTTTACAATACATTAGTCCATCTCTTGCGACGGTTGGATTTTCAATAGAGGGAGCAGGCAATCAATTAGTAGATGTATTAGTTAAACAGATAAATAGAGAAGACATGATTAATATAAATCTTTTAAGTCATGAAATTATTTATGGGGAATCAGTTTGATTATTACAATACTCTTTTTAGTATTTTGCGTTCTTTATGGATATTTCCACCTTAAAATAAATGGAATTTAATATTCCTACTGGTTTTAAAGTTCAATAAAGTGAGACATTTATACAATTCCTATTTTTTATTGGGAGTTTTCGTGTATTAAATGATGAATTTCTGAGGTGAAAGAGTGAAAAAGAAACTTTTAGGCGAGTTTTTAGGTACTTATTTTCTTGTTTTTGCAGGTACAAGTGCTATCGTCATCGATTATCTCACTAGAACAATCACACACGTAGGAATTGCACTAACATTTGGTCTAGTCGTAATGGCACTTATTTATACATTCGGTCATGTTTCGGGTGCACATTATAATCCTGCAGTAACTATTGGTTTTGTTGTGACTAAGGATATTTCCATGAAGGCTGCCTCTTTATATATACTAGTTCAAGTAGCAGGAGGAATTACTGCTAGTGTTAGTGTTTGGTTGCTTTTTGGAAATGTTGCCTCATTAGGAGCTACTTTACCAAGAGACTCATGGCAGCAGTCTTTTATACTAGAATCAATACTAACATTCTTTCTAATGATAGTAATTTTGGGTTCTGCAATCCATGGAAAAGCAATAAAATCCTTTGCAGGCATTGCTATAGGAGCGACTGTAGGAATTGAAGCACTTTTTGGCGGACCAATATCAGGTGCATCTATGAATCCAGCTCGTTCAATAGCACCTGCAATTATTTCAGGAACTCTTGATCATCTTTGGATATATATTGTAGCTACAATTTTAGGTGCAATTATAGCATCCTTACTTTATAAATTTATACATGAGTAACATGTTAAATTATTATAGAAATAATTATGATTTTCCAGATGCTGACGATAAAAAATTAGGTGATATCCCAAAGTGTAGTAACTGTTAAGGATATCACCTAATTATTTTAAAATACTATCAAAAAATTCCTCTCACAAACTCGGCAACTTTCTTTCCCAGTTTTTCATGTTCCTGTACTTCAAAGTGAATACCATCAATCTTACTCGATTGGATGACATCTGCTGTATTAAGAAAATGGCACTCCGTTTGCTTGGCAACATTGCCATAATAGTCCCCAAATTTCTTTGATTTTTCCGCGGCACCTTCAAATCCTTCAGCATTTGATGCAACCTCGTGAACAGGTGGTGGTGCAAGTAATAATATTTGTGGTGTCTGTCCATCAGGCCCAGCTTGACTATTTTTAACAAGATTAACTAATACTTCTGCTCCACGCGCAATATCTATGGCAGGTAATGAAAATCTCTTTTTTAAATCATTGGTCCCTAGCATAATAACAACAAGGTCAATTGGTGCATGGGTTTGAATACAAGGAATAATGTACTCTTTACCATTTTTATAATCTCCTAATGGATCATCAAAAACTGTCGTTCTCCCATTTAATCCTTCTTCAATAACCCAGTACTCACTTCCAAGCTCATTCCGTAGTACGCCAGCCCATCTTTCATTTATTGACAATCTAGATTGGGTAGCAGGGTCATAACCCCAAGTATTTGAATCTCCGAAACATAGAATTGTTTTCACCATTTTTCACTCCAACTTAATTTTGTATAAAATATAGTATTCTATTACTTTGATTATGGAGGTCACTTTTCTTCAAAGACAAATGCCACCGCTTACATTATATCATTTACTTTTTACTCATTGACTCTTTTAATTTGTTCACTTGATATGGCGGTTGTTTACCTTCTAACACATATGCAACATTACGGGCTACCTTTCGTTTTAAGTCTTCTTGTGATTCTTCAGAGTACCATGCCATATGTGGTGTTAACAGAACATTTTCCATAGATAAAAATGGATGGTCTTGGCCAATAGGTTCTTGTTCAACAACATCAAGTGCTGCTCCCAAAATCTCTTGCTGTTGTAATGCTTGTATAAGCGCTTCTTCATCAATTACAGGTCCACGAGCAGTATTAATAATAACGGCAGTTTTTTTCATTAACTTAAATTGCTGTTTACTTATCATTCCACGCGTGTCATTTGTCAGTGGAGCATGTACGGATACGAAATCTGATCTTTCACATAATTCCTTTAGATTAACTAACTCAACATGGTTTTCTTTAGCAATTTCCTCTGTCAAATAAGGATCAAAGGTAAGTACCTTCATTCCAAAAACATGTGCTCTCTTTACCACAGCTTTTGGAATTTTACCAAATCCAACTAACCCTAATGTAAGGGTTGATAGTTTATGTATTGGGGTAATTTGTTTATAATCCCATTTTCCTGCTTTAACGATATTGTTAGCATGGGAAATCTTACGAGCCCAACTCATTACTAATCCGAAGGTATGGTCTGCTACCTCATCTATACAATAATCATTAACATTTGAGACTATAATTCCTTTCTCCGTTGCAGCATTGATATCAATGGTATCGACACCAATTCCATACCTGGAGATAACCTTACACTTAGTTAATTGTTCAATTACTCTTCTAGTAATCGGTGCATATTGATTAATAATGCCATCTGCATCGTATGCTGCTTTTATCACATCTTCCTCTGTCCGACATTGAACAGCGATGAACTCTATATCTAGACTAGCTAACTCTTCTAACTCAGGTTGTAATGTCTTATATTCATAATCTGTGACAACTACTTTGAATTTAGCCATGTTTCTTCCCCACTTTCAAAATCTTTTTACTATTCAATCGTATCATTATACGTACTAATAAAAAAGAAAAAGCTGTAATGAAAACAGCTTTTTTATCTATAGAAGTACCTTATTCACATGTATCTAATTACGATTCATTTATCCACACGAGCTTTTGTCCCTCTTTTCGATTATCCCAAGCGTATTGTCAATCGAAAATTTTCCGCTACCCTCAACAAACAAGTGGGTAATCACTTCATTTTCATTTTGAGAATAAACGTATTGACCCAAGGATGCTAGTAATCTTGCAATATTCGGTGGGCAACATGCACAGCCAAACCAATCTTTTAGGTAAATATAGAAACTACAATAAAAAATGGAGTAAGGATTAACTTGCCTATATCCTTACTCCAATAAATTTATTACATCTTTACTTTTTAAAGTTAGATTTTTCTACACCTTATTCTCCAATTACCACACGAAGTACATTTGGCCGATCAGGGAATGTCTTAGTTCCAGCGCCATATCCGATAGATTCTATATTGATAGATGGAAATGGACAAAATTCCTCTGCAAGAACGGCTACAATTGCTGCTCCAGTTGGGGTTGTAAGCTCTGCCTTTATATCAGTCTGTTGGATAGGGATTCCCTTTAACATTTCTAATGTTGCTGGAGCTGGGACTGGATAAATACCATGATCTATTCGGATTTTCCCAGAACCAGCTACAATTGCAGAAGATTTCACCCTACTTATTCGTAATTGGTCTAGTAATATCGCTGTTCCAATAATATCAATAATAGAATCGACAGCACCTACTTCATGAAAATGTACCTTTTCAATTGGCAGCCCATGGATATGACCTTCTGCTTCTGCAATCTTTTTAAAGATTCGTAAAGAGAGGTCTTTCACTTCCTCTTTAAAACCAGCAGTTTCAATCATCTCTTTTATGCTTTGATATGTACGATGTTCATG
>Ga0182742_1001618_pt1 | contig 27813 bp, 30 predicted proteins | sample eDN5th37CBELigMG_FD_128880 | JGI IMG/M metagenome (GOLD analysis project Ga0182742, IMG submission 128880) | Enriched Miracle-Growth compost microbial communities from Emeryville, California, USA - eDNA 5th pass 37_C BE-Lig MG (version 2)... ...
CTCGCTCGCCTGGTCGAGCAGCCAGTCCGTGTCGGTCGGCGTATCGTCGATGCGCTGCAGCACGAGCGAGAGGACGAGACGGGCGGAGGACGAGCCGATGGCGCTGCCGAGCAATTGCTCGGAGAAATGCACGATGGCCGCATCGGCCGGCGCATTGTCCTCCAGCCAGCGGCCGACCTGCCGTTCATAGGTATGGAACGAGCGCTGCATGCGCTCCTCGCCGAGATATTTGGCGATGGTGGACTTGAGGTCCTTCACCGTCACCTTGGTGCGTCGGCCGCGGAAGGCCCGTTCCAGGCGGGGCTTGGAGCGAATGAAGGTGCTGGCCTGCAGGCGCTCCAGCGAGGTCGGGTTTCGCGTCAGCGAGCCGATCACATAGGTTCCGATATTCACCATCATCGAAAGCAGCGTGGCATTGACCAGCGGGTCGGCCGCTTCGCCCGTGAAGATGGTGGAGCCGGGAAGCAGGAAGCCCAGCACCGTCTCGGCGATATAGGCATTGTCGGCGACGCCGATGCTCGGCAGGAAGAGAAGATAGGCCCAGACGACGAGGCCGGAAATCATGCCTGCCATGGCGCCGCGGGCATTGGCGTTGCGCCAGAAAAGGCCGCCGATGAGGGTCGGCGCCACCTGGGCGGCGGCCGCGAAGGCGAGAAGGCCCATCGAGGCAAGTCCCGCATTGGCCGTCGTCGCGCGGTAATAGGCATAGCCGAGCAGCAGGACGAAGAAGATCGCCAGCCGCCGGATGCGCAGCAGCATGCGCGAAAGGTCCTCCTGCTGCTCGACGCCGCCGATGAGGCTGCGCCGCAGAACCACCGGGATGACGATGTCGTTCGACACCATGATGGAAAGCGCGACCGAGGCGACGATGACCATGGCCGTGGCGGCGGAAAAGCCGCCGATGAAGGCGACGAGCGTCAGGAGGGGCTGATCCAGCGCGAAAGGCAGCGTCAGCACGTAGAGGTCGCCGTCGCCGGCGCCGTTGAAGGTCATCACGCCGCCGATGGCGACCGGCAGCACGAAGAGGTTGATGGCGATGAGATAGAGCGGGAAGAGCACGCCCGCCATGCGCAATTCGCCGGCCGTGCGGTTCTCCACCACGGTGACGTGGAACTGGCGCGGCAGCATGACGATGGCGAAGGCGGAAAGAACGATGAGCAGGATCCAGCGGGCGACCGGTGTCTCATGGGTCAGCGCCTGCATGACGCGCTCGTTTTCCGCCGCGCGCTGCCACAGGTCGCCCGGCCCGTCGAACATGCCGAAGACGACATAGATGCCGACCGAGGCGATGGCGACGAGCTTAACCAGCGATTCCATCGAGATCGCGAGGATAAGGCCGTCCTGGTGCTCCGTGGCGTCGGTGTGGCGCGTGCCGAAGACGATGGCGAAGCAGGCAAGGAGGAGCGTGACGACCAGCGTCAGGTCCATCAGGCCCCCGGACGCGGCGATGCCGAAGGCCGTCGTGTCGACCATGGCCGCGACGGAGCTTGAGACCGCCTTCAATTGCAGTGCGATATAGGGGATGTAGCCGATCAGCGAGATGAGGGCGACGACGGCCGCGACGCCCGGATTCTTGCCGTAGCGTGCTGCGACGAAATCGGCGATGGAGGTGAGGCGTTCGGATTTCGCCAGCGTCACGATGCGCCGCAGGAACGGCATTCCGAGCGTGAACATCAGGATCGGGCCGATATAGATGCCGGCAAATTCGAGGCCATTGGTGGTGGCAAGGCCGACGCCGCCGAAATAGGTCCACGAGGTGCAGTAGATCGCAAGGCTGAGCGCATAGACGAGCGGCCGGCCCTTGGACGAGCGCCCGGCGCGCTTGGCCTTCCGGTCGCCGTAACTTGCGACCGCGAAGAGCAGGAGCAGATAGGCGAGCGCCAAGGCGAATATCAGCGAGCCCGGCATGCTTCCTCCCCGCAGTCCATCGGCCTTTCGGCGGACAATAGGCCAAAGCCGTCAGGAAGGAAATTGCACCGAAAGTCGGGGCTGGACATGTCCGTTGTGAAAACCATCCGGATGTTGACAGAACGCAGTTCCATCTGAGGAAAAACTAAACTAGTTTGCTTTCGCGTCGCAGCAACAGGAGATCCTCATGCTCAATGAGTTCAAGGCGTTCATCGCCCGCGGCAATGTCATGGACCTTGCCGTGGGCGTCATTATTGGTGCAGCCTTCAACAAGATCGTCGAATCCGTCGTCAACGACCTCGTCATGCCGGTCGTCGGCGCCTTGACCGGAGGCGGTTTCGATTTTTCCAACTACTTCCTGCCGCTGTCGAGCAACGTGACCGCCACGTCCCTTGCCGCCGCCCGCGAACAGGGCGCCGTCTTCGCTTACGGCAACTTCATCACCGTGCTCATCAACTTCCTCATCCTTGCCTGGATCATCTTCCTGATGATCAAGGGCGTGAACCGCATGCGCGCTTCGCTGGAGAAGGAAAAGGAAGCCGGTGCGGCCGAACCTGCTCCGCCGCCGGAAGACGTCCTGCTCCTCACCGAGATCCGCGACCTCCTCAAGAGCCGTCCGGCCGTTTGAGGTTTCCGCAAGGCCCGGTTCGCCGGGCCTTCTACATTGCCGGCCAGCCGGCCTCGCGCGCCTCGTCGAGAACGGCGAGAAGCGCATGGGCGGGAGACAGCGCACGCCTCTTCGCCTCGCGCATCAGCCATCCGGCATGCACGAGGCGGATTTCGACGGGAATGCGTGGAATGCCGAGTGCCAGCGCGGCCGCCATGCGGTGCTTGCCATTTGTATGGCGGACGAGGCGGCCGGCGGCGTCGATGGCAACGCCGATATCCCGCTCGGCAAGGTCCTGCCAGAGCGTGCGCGTCCAGCGGTGACGGTGCCCGGTCTGGCGGAGAAGGCCGAGATCGGAATGCGGGACGATGCCGTTCTTCTCGATATCGGCGATGAGCGACAGGTAATATTCGAAGAACTGGTCGAGTTTCTCGATCGTATCGATGGCGATGCGGTTGCGTTTGACGGTCGCGCCGGCCTCGATGCGCTTGGCATAGGCGCGGTATCGCGCCCCCGCGCGGAAATCCTGCCGCGTCTTCAAAAGCTCGATGATCTCCGCGTGGGAGGAGGATTTTTCCAGCGGCTCGACGATGCGGCTCCAGTCGCTGCCGTCGAGAAAATGGGTGCCGATCCAGCGCAGCCGGCCGTGATCGGAAATATTGTCGCGCAGCCGTGCCGTCAGGCTCGCCGTGGAAACGGGAATGACCAGTTTCTCGCCGAAATGGAAGTGCCCCTGGGCGGCGGGAATGGCCGGTCCCCCCTCGTGCGCAAGCCGGCGGGCGGCGCGGTTGAACCGGCCGGCAAAGCCGATCTGGGCCGCCAGGAAATCGCGCATCGGCACCCAGTCGAGTGCCTTCTGGGCGAACGAGGGCGCAGGCGGCCGCGCGCCGGGCGGCGGCCTCTGGTAAACCGGTCGTGGAGATGCGTGCTGGTCCGCCAACCTTGCTCTAGTCCGTTCGCGATGGCCGTCGACGCGGGCTGGCGGCAGCGGTCCGGCCATCCATGACAAATAAACGACGGTTTGCAAAGGCAAAGGCCGGCAGGCCGGCTTGGCTCTTCCGTAAATCCCCGAAATGTCCGGCTTTTTTCGGCCGGCCGAACTGCCGCGGCAGGGCGCGTGACATCTGCTGCGCGCCTTGCGCGGCGAATCACGCCGTCGCGCCAGCCGTCTTCGTCTGATGAATCTCGATGAGGCTCGGCCCGTTGCGCCCGCCCGCCCGCTCCAGAGCGGCGGCGAGGTCGCGCACGTCCGGCAGGCGTTCGGAGGGCACGCCATAGGCGGTGCCGATGGCGATGAAATCCGGCGCGGAAGGTTTGACGCCCTCCGGCGTGATGCCGGCATCGACCATGTAGTTCTCGATCTCCTGATAGCCGTCATTGTTCCAGACGAGGAAGATGACGCGGGCATCCGCATCGACCGCCGAGCCGATCTCCGACAGCGAGAATTGCAGCCCGCCGTCGCCGACGAGGCAGACGATCGGCGCATCGGGTTCGGCAAGGGCCGCGCCGACGGCCGCCGGCGGGGCGAAGCCGAGCGCGCCGTAGCCGGTCGCCGCGTTGAACCAGGCGCGCGGGCGCGGCGCGTCGCAATAATAGTTGCCGGCATAGACGGCCTGGGTGCTGTCGCCGACGATGATCGCCCGCGGCAGGGCCTGCCAGATCGCATCGATGACGCCGATCTCCACCCGCATCTTGGCCGTCAGTTCGCTCCAGGCGTTCCTGCGCGCGGTCTCGGCCTGCACGGTTCCGTTGCCGCTAGCCTTGTGGCCTTCGAGGAAGCCGAGCATGCCGGCGGCGGCCGTCTTGGCGCTGGAGAAGACGGAAAGACCCATTTGCGGCGTACGGGCAAGCTGGGCCGCGTCGATATCGACGCGGATCAGCGATTTGAGTCGCGGGAAGCCGCCGTCGACATTGATGTCGTAGTCGGTCGGGCCGAATTCCGTGCCGAAGGCGACGACGAGATCGGCATCGGAAAGGAGGCGCCGCACGGCCTTGAGGCTCGGGCTGGCGGGCACGCGCAACGGATGGCCGGCAAGCATGCCGCGCGCATTGACCGTGGTGATGACCGGCGCGCCGATGCGCTCGGCAAGCTCGCGGATCTCCTCCTCCGCCGTCACCGCGCCGCCGCCGGCGAGGATCACCGGGCGTAAGGCGTTCGCGCACAGGATGGCGGCGCGCTGCAGCGTTTCCGCATCCGCGCGCGGGCGCGTCGGAACGGCGGCGGAAAAGCTGCCGGTCTCGATGGGCTTGGCCATCACATCGGTCGGAATTTCGATATGGACCGGGCCGGGGCGGCCGGAGAGCAGCACCGCGAAGGCGCGTTCGACGACGAGCGGCAGATCGGCGGGGTTCAGCAGCGTATGGGAATAGAGGGCGAGCGTCTTCATCATGCCCTGCTGGTCCGGCAGTTCATGCAGCAGCCCGCGGCCGTGGCCGAGCGAATCACGCCGGTTGACGCCGGAAATCACCAGCATGGGCACGGAATCCTGCCGCGCCTGGGCCATGGCGGTGATGGTGTTGGTAAGGCCCGGGCCGGTGATGACGAGGGCGACGCCCGGCTTGCCCGAGACGCGGGCATAGCCATCGGCCATGAAGCCGGCGCCCTGTTCGTGGCGCGGCGTGACGTGGCGGATCTTCGAGGCGGCCAGCCCGCGATAGAGCTCGACCGTGTGCACGCCCGGAATGCCGAAAACGACCTCGACGCCGTTGACCTCCAGGAGATCGACGAGAACTTCCCCGACAGTCTTCGTGGTCATGCGCGGCGCTCCTTCGGCATGGTGGCGCGGGCGGCGAGCGCGGTGATGCGCCGGCAGGCCTCGTCGATATGGGCATCGGGAACGGTCAGCGTGAGACGGATGAAGTCCGTCGCCCCGTCGCCAAAGGAGGAACCGGGCATGACGGCCACCTGCTCCTCGCGCAGGAGCGACCAGGCGAAGTCCTCGCCGTTCATACCGGTGCCGGCCACGTCGACGACGATGAACATGCCGGCTTCCGGCGGCAGCGGCACGAGGCCGGGCGCCTGCGAAAGGACCGCGGCGAAGCGCGCGGCGCGGGCCTTGTAGGTCTGGCGCATGGCGGCGGCGGTGCCGATGGGATTGTCGAGTGCATAGGCCGTCATGTCCGCGATGAAGGGCTGGCCGCCGAACAGCATCGTCTCGGAAACCGACAGCAGCCGCGAGCAGAACGCTGCCGGTCCGATCGCCCAGCCGCTGCGAAAGCCCGGCGCGGCATGCGACTTCGAAATGGAGGAGACGACGATGGTGCGCTCGGCAAGGGCCGGGTCATCGAAGGGCGAGGCGAAGCTGCCGCCGAACACGAGCTGCTCGTAGACCTCGTCGCAGACGATCCAGAGATCGTGCTTGCGGCAGATGGCGCCGAGTTCGGCGATCTCCTCGGCCGTCAGCACGGCACCGGTCGGGTTGTGCGGCGTGTTGAGCAGGAGAACGCGGCATTCCGGCGTGATGGCGGCCTCCAGATCGGCCGCCTTCATGTGAAAGCCGTTTTCCGGGCGCAGCGGCACGGGGATCCACGCAGCGCCCGTCGCGCGGATGACGCCTTCATAGGTCGCATAGAAGGGGTCGCCCACGAGCACGGCGTCGCCCGTCTCGACAAGGCCTAGCATGACGGCGAAGAGGGCGGTCTGCGTGCCCGGGAAGCAGAGCACATTGGCGGCGCTGATGTCGGGGCGGCGCTTCTGGTATTTCCGCACGAGCGCATCGACGACGGAGGTCTCGCCCCGCCCGCTGGAATAGCGGTAGCGCCCGGCATGCATGGCACGCGTGGCCTCGGCCAGCAGCGTGGCGTCCGGCGGCACGTCCGGTTCGCCGATGGTCAGCTCGATGACCGGCTGGCCGCCGGCCTTCATGCGCCGCGCCTCGGCATGGATGGCCCATTTTTCCGAACCGAGGTTCTGAAGCCGGTCTGTGATGGATGCGTAGCGCATGGCCGTTCTCCGAGATGTTCGTGTCGTTGCGGCCGGCTCTAGGCGTCCGCCGGCGTGAGGGGTGTTCCAAGCAGGGTCCCTATCGTGTCGAGCGCGATCTCCACCAGTTCGCTCTCGCCGAAAAGCTCGCCCGCCAGGCAACCCTCCAGCCAGAGGCCGTCGAGCAGGCCGTTGATCGCGATGGCAAGCCTGCGGCAGCGCTCCGGCGAGGCGTCCGCTCCGCGCGATGCAAGGAAATCGGCCAGCAGCCCCTCCAGCGTGTTGCGAAAGCTCAGATACCCCTCGCGGTGTATCGCGGCAAGCTCGGGATCGACGCTGACGCGGCTGATGAACGAGGCCCAGAGCGACAGGCTGCGGCTGTTGGCGACCGGTTCCGTGAGGTTGATGACGATGAAGTCGCGCAGCCGTGCTTGCGGGTCGCCCGTCACCCGCTCGGCCTTTTCCGTCAGCCGCGCGATCACGATCCGGTAGGCTTCCTGGAGGATATGCTCCTTGGACTGGAAATAGTGCCGGATGAGGCCCGCCGTGACCCCCGCCTTGATGGCGATCTGCCGGACCGTCGCCCCCTCCAGCCCGTATTCCGCGATACAGTCGAGCGTCGCCTCGATCAGGTCGTGGCGGCGTTCGGCCTCGGGGGCGCGATGGAAGGTCCGGCGGGCCATCTCATTTCCTTTGGGCGTTCCGCTTCCTGCAAATTTTGGAAACGCCTGTCCCGTTGTTTTACGTAGCGCCGCCGCAAAGCCCCTTTACGGCCCTGCGAGGAAGCCCTTCATGCCGCGCGGCGCAGCACCGGCCGGGTCAGGCAGGTCGGGCCGCCCTCGCAGGCGATGCACAGCGCGTCCGCCTCGAAGGTCTCGACGGCGCAGCCGGCGGCTTCCATCGCCGCCTTCGTGGCGGGGAAGCCCTCGACCATGATCACCGCGTGGGGGCGGGTCGGCAGCACGTTGAGCGACAGGCCGTTGCTGGCATGGAATTCCTCTGCCGGTGCCTCGATGAGGCGCACGCCGCGCTTTTTGAGCAGCTGGTAGAAGGCTGCCGGCAGCAGCGGCGCGAAGACGAGCGCGAGATCGTCCGCAAGCGGGCTCATCACGCTCATCAGGTGCAGGCAGGCCTCCTCGCCCTGCCACAGCGGCAGGTCATAGGCGAGAACGGAAACGCCATGCGGGGCAAGCAGCGCGGAAAGCTGGTCGATGCCGTCCTGGTTGGTGCGCACGCCGCGGCCGACGACGAGGGTCTTCGCATCGAGCCAGATGCAGTCGCCGCCCTCGACGGTGCCGGGCGCCTCGATGCGGCCGAGGATGGGAATCTGGCGTTCCGCATAGGCCTTTTCGTGCAGCGCGGTTTCGGCAACGCGCAGCGGCTTGCCCATGCGAAGAAGGATCGCGCCGTGGTCGGACATCAGCGACGGATCATGGGTGAACATCGCGTCCGCCAGCCCGTCGCCCTCGTCCTCCAGCCAGATGATCTCGGCGCCGGACCGCTCCACCAGTTCGGCGAAGGCCTTGTATTGATGGACGGCGCGCGCGCCGTCGAAGGTCGGGCCGTAATGCCACTTTGCCGGATCGGCGGCCTTCAGGCTCGCGCCGGGACGGCGCATCAGAACGCGCAACAGGGGAGCCGACATTTCCTGCGAACCGTAAGCGGTCATTCAATGTTCCTCATGGAAAACGCATCTTGGACGGGTGCTGCCGGAAAAGTCGGCGGCGGGATTATTATACGCTTGAATAATTTCTTAACAAGTGCCACGATGGCCTCATCACAGCAAACGACGGGCCGAAGATGCCCGCGGGAACGTTGGAAAACAGGGGAATTTGGCATGCAGCATGCATCGATCTTCCGTGCGCCGGAGACAGCTCCGCGATGACGGAACGCGCCGAGGCAATCGCGGTCAGGGACCTGCACAAGCGCTTCGGGCCGCTCGAAGTTCTGAAAGGCGTATCGCTGAGCGCGCATGAGGGCGACGTCATTGCCATCATCGGCGGATCGGGATCGGGCAAGTCGACGCTTCTTCGCTGCATCAACATGCTGGAGCTGCCGAGCGCCGGCACGGTGACCATCCACGGCGAGACCATCGCCATGAAGCAGGACGGCCATGGCGGCATGGTGCCGGCCGACCGCCGCCAGGTGCAGCGCATCCGCTCCCGCCTCGGCATGGTGTTTCAGAGCTTCAACCTCTGGCAGCACATGACCATCCTGGAAAACGTCATCGAGGCGCCGGTCCATGTGCTGGGCGCAAGGAAGGACGAGGCGATCGAGCGGGCCGAGACGCTGCTGCGCCGCGTCGGCCTCTATGAGAAGCGCGACGCCTATCCCGCCTTCCTCTCCGGTGGCCAGCAGCAGCGCGCCGCCATTGCCCGTGCGCTCGCCATCCAGCCCCATGTCATGCTCTTCGACGAGCCCACCTCCGCGCTCGACCCGGAACTGGTCGGCGAGGTCCTGTCCGTCATCGGCGACCTTGCCAAGGAGAGGCGCACGATGATCCTCGTCACGCACGAGATGAAATTCGCCCGCAACGTCGCAAGCCATGTCGTGTTCCTGGCCGGCGGCGTCATCGAGGAGCAGGGGCCGCCCGACGAGATTTTCGGCTCGCCGAAATCGGAGCGGCTGAAGAAGTTCATCAGTTCCATCCACTGAAAACGACAAGAACCACAGAGGGAAGATCATGAAGAATGCCATAAAGACAATCGCCCTTGCCGCCGCGATCGGCCTTTCTGCCATCACCGGCGCGGCGGCGGAGCAGGTTCGCGTCGGCTTTGCCGCCGAACCCTATCCGCCCTTCACCTCGCCGGACGCCTCGGGCAACTGGGAAGGCTGGGAAGTGGACTTCATGAAGGCGATGTGCGCGGAAGCTAAGCTCGATTGCGTCGTGACGCCGGTCGCCTGGGACGGCATCATCCCGGCGCTGACCTCCGGCAAGATCGACATGATCATCGGCTCCATGTCGGTCACGCCGGAACGCCAGCAGACGATCGACTTCTCCGACAAGTATTACAACACGCTGCCCGGCATCATCGGGCCGAAGGACGTTACCTTCGATGCGACGCCGGAAGGCCTTGACGGCAAGACGCTCGGCGTGCAGGTCGCGACCATCCACCAGGTCTACGCCAACAAGTATTTCGCGCCAGCCGGCGCGACCATCAAGGAATACCAGACCCAGGACGAGGCCAACAACGACCTCGCTTCCGGCCGCATCGATGCAGTGCAGGCCGATTCCGTCGCGCTCCTGGATTTCCTCAAGACCGAGCAGGGCGCCTGCTGCGACCTGAAGGGCATGGTGAAGGACGATCCCGAGATCCTCGGCCTCGGCGTCGGCGTCGGCCTGCGCAAGGGCGAGACGGAGTTGAAGGACAAGGTCAACGCCGCCATCAAGGCGATCCGCGCCAACGGCACCTATGACGAGTTCTCGAAGAAGTATTTCGACTTCGACATCTACGGCGGCTGAGGGCTAGTCCGCCCATTCCTCGTCATCCTCGGCCTCGCGCCGGGCATCTGCCGACGCATCGCAAGATCGATCATCCGGCGGATGCCCAGGACAGGCGGAAGGCGAGGTTGGGGCTCGCCGACATGCTCCGCCGGCGGTTTGGCCGCCGGCCTTTCCTCCAAAGGGAATGAAGGAACCCCATGGCCGATGCCGGATCGATGATCAACTGGAGCCTGCTCGCGCTCGAACCGCCCGGCTGGGGCGGGGTGCTCCTGGGCGGGCTCTGGAACTCCATCCAGATCGCCGTCGGCGGCTATGGGCTCGGCCTGCTGCTCGGCACCGGCGGAGCCATGGGCAAGCTCTATGGCGGGCCGGTGACCAGGGACCTGCTCGAGGTCTATACCACGCTGGTGCGCGCCGTTCCCGAGCTGGTGCTGATCCTTATCCTCTACTATGCCGGCACGGATGTGCTGAACCAGATCTCCGCCGTCCTCGGCTGGGGCGCGGTGGACATCAGCGGCCTTGCGGCGGGCATCTTCGTCATCGGCGTCGTGCAGGGCGCCTATTCGACCGAGGTGCTGCGCGGCGCGATCAAGGCGGTGCCGGCCGGGCAGATCGAGGCGGCGCGTGCCTATGGCATGTCGCCGACGCAGATCATGCGCCGCATAACGCTTCCCGCCATGCTGCCCCACGCCATTCCCGGCCTTTCCAATCTCTGGCTCATCGCCACCAAGGATACGGCGCTGCTCGCCGTCGTCGGCTTCAGCGAATTGACGCTGGTGACGCGCCAGGCGGCCGGCAGCACCAAGGCCTACCTTCTGTTCTTCTGCGCGGCGGGCGTGCTTTATCTGATGGTCACGCTGGTTTCCAACGTGCTGCTCGGCTTCATCGAGCGCCGTTACAGGCGCGGCATGGCGGAGCCGGCATGATGAGCGACGAAACCGTTTCCGCCATGGCCCTGACAGACCTGCCGTCCAAGCAGGGTTTCTTCAAGCCGCATCGCATCGTGCTGATGCTGGTCGCCGCCGTTCTCGTCTTCTGCGTCGTCTGGTTCATGCGCTGGGAATGGGTGCCGCGATATTCGACCCGCCTCGCCTCGGGCATCGGCGTCACGCTGCTGATGCTCGCCAGCACCGCGACCATCGGCTTCGTTCTCGCCGTGCCGATCGGCCTGGTGCAGGTGACCGGTCCCTGGCCGCTGAAGCTGCTGGCACGCGGATTTTGCACGGTCATCCGCGGCACGCCTCTGCTGCTCCAGCTCTGGTTGCTCTATTACGGCCTCGGCTCGCTCTTTCCGCAGTTTCCGGAAATCCGCAACTCCTTCCTCTGGCCTTATCTGCGTGAAGCCTGGCCCTATGGGGTGGCGGCGTTGACCATCTCCTTCGCCGCCTATGAGGGCGAGGTGATGCGCGGCGCCTTCGCCGGCGTGCCAGCGGGCGAGCTGGAGGCGGCGCGCGCCTATGGCATGAGCCGCTTCACGATGTTCCGCCGCATCTGGCTGCCGCGTGCTGTGCATCGCGCGCTGCCGACGCTCAACGGCGAGACCGTGCTGCAGCTCAAGTCGACGCCGCTTGTGGCGACGATCACCGTCGTCGATGTCTATGCCGTCATCTCGAAGGTGCGGCAGGAAACCTACATCACCTATGAGCCGCTGCTTCTGCTGGCGCTCATCTATCTGTGTCTTACCGCCATCCTCGTGGTCGCCTTCCGCTATCTGGAAAACAGGATACCGACCCGTGGCGCCTGAAACGGACGACGACATGACGATACATACGGCCCTGCGCAACGCCATGCCGGAACTGGTGGCGATCCGCCGCGACCTGCATGAACATCCCGAGCTCGGCCTGGAGGAGGTGCGCACGTCGGATGTCATCGCCCGTCATCTGGAAAGCTATGGCTACAAGGTCACGCGCGGCCTTGCCCGGACCGGCCTCGTCGCGACGCTGACCAACGGCACCGGCCGCAGGTCGATCGGCATTCGCGCCGACATCGATGCCCTGCCGATCCACGAGGAGACCGGTCTTACCTATGCCAGCAAGACGCCGGGCAAGATGCATGCTTGCGGCCATGACGGGCACACGGCCATGCTCCTGGGGGCGGCGAGGACGATTGCCGAGCGGCGCAATTTCGATGGCACCGTGCATTTGATCTTCCAGCCGGCGGAAGAGAATTTCGGCGGCGCGAAAATCATGGTGGAGGAGAGGCTTTTCGACAGGTTCCCCTGCGATGCCGTCTTCGCCCTGCACAACGAGCCCGGCCTGCCCTTCGGCCAGTTCGCGCTGCGCGACGGCCCGATCATGGCGGCGGTCGATGAAGCGCGCATCACGGTCAACGGTGTCGGCGGCCATGGCGCCGAGCCGCAGGAGACGCTGGATCCCATCGTCTGTGGCGCCTCGATCGTCATGGCGCTCCAGACGATCGTCTCGCGCAACATGCACCCGCTGGAGCCGACCGTGGTGACGGTCGGCTCGTTCCATGCCGGCTCGGCGAGCAACATCATCCCGAGCCGCGCCGAAATCGTCATCGGCATCCGCTCCTTCGACGCGGATGCGCGCGACGAGCTGGAGCGCCGCATCCGCCTCGTCGCCGAACGGCAGGCGGAAAGCTACGGCATGAGCGCGACGGTGAACTACCAGCGCTTCTATGACGCGACGGTCAACCACAAGGCGGAGACCGACCTCGTGCGAGAACTGGCGACCCGCTTTGCCGGCGCCGACAAGGTGGTCGACCTTGCCCGGCCCTTCATGGGCAGCGAGGATTTCGCCTATATGCTGAAGGAGCGGCCGGGCACCTATTTCTTCCTCGGCGGCAAGAGCGGCGAAAACGACAGGTCGCTCCACCATCCCGAATACAATTTCAACGACGACCTCCTGCCCATCGGCGCCGCCTTCTGGACGGAACTGGCGGAGCATTACCTGCGGCCCGCCTAGACAAGCAAGCGGCGATGGCATTCAGGCTTGTATTGGATCAGTTGGCGCACCCGGCAGGATTCGAACCTGCGACCTTTGGAATCGGAATCCAACACTCTATCCAGCTGAGCTACGGGTGCTTGCCGTTCGGCGATGACTCGCCGGTCCGATGAGGGTTCTTAGCCTAGCTGCGGGCGGGCTTCAATCGGGAAATTGCGGAAATGGCGATGTCGTGTGTCGAGTTTTACTTCAGGCCCGGTCGGCGCCCGCAAAACCGGGGGACGCGCTGATCTCCTTCCATCACCGATTTCGATGGTTGCGTCAGAGAAACTGGCGTGAACGGCGGCGGAAAAGCGGGTAGGTCTATGCGGTTCCCGTAAAAAGCGCAGCAAGCATGCCGGAGTGACGTTCCCATGACAACAATCGAAAGCCTTAGCCCGCGATCGCTCGGGGCGCCCGAAAGCGGCATCGTCGAAGTGGTCAATTATGCCCGCGGCCGGGAGGGGCTCATCCCGCTTTGGGTGGGTGAAGGGGATCTGCCAACGCCGGATTTCATCGCCCGCGCTGCCTCCGACGCGCTTTTGCGCGGGGAGACCTTCTACACCTGGCAGCGCGGCATTCCGGAATTGCGCGCGGCGCTTTCGCGCTACTATGCCCGCCGCTTCGGGGCCACCCTTTCCCCCGAGCATTTCTATGTCGTCGGTTCCGGCATGCAGGCGATCAAGCTCGCCATCGAGGCGCTCGTCTCTCCCGGCGACGAGATGGTGTATCTGACGCCGGCCTGGCCGAATTTCGCGGCGGCAGCAGCGCTTTCCGGAGCCGATCCGGTCGCCGTGCCGCTGGACTTCGCCAATGGGCGATGGCGGATCGACCTTGAGCGCGTCGAGGCCGCGATCACGCCGAAGACGCGTGCACTCTTCGTCAATACGCCCTCCAACCCGACCGGCTGGACCGCCACGCGCACGGATCTTGCAAACCTTCTTGCCATCGCCCGACGGCACGGTCTCTGGATCATGGCGGACGAGATCTATGCGCTCTATCACTATGCCGGCGGTCGCGCGCCCTCCGTCCTCGACGTGATGGAAGAGGGTGACAGGGTGGTCTTCGTCAACTCCTTCTCGAAGAACTGGTCGATGACCGGATGGCGCGTCGGCTGGATCGTCGCACCGCCGGAAATGGGGCAGGTGCTGGAAAACCTCATCCAGTATTCCACATCCGGCGTGCCGCAATTCCTGCAGCAGGGCGCCGTTGTGGCGCTCGACGAGGGTGATACTTTCGTAAAGGCCAATATAGACAAGGCGACGCGCAACCGGGATGTTTTCTGCGATGCGCTGATCGCCACCAACCGGGTCGAGACGCTGAAGCCGGACGGCGCGCTTTATGCCTTCCTGAAGATCGACGGCGTGACGGATTCACGCCTTGCCGCGCTCGATATCGTCGACCGCACCAATGTCGGGCTTGCGCCGGGCACGGCCTTCGGCCCGGGCGGCGAACTCTTCCTGCGTGCCTGCTTCCTGCGCGATCCGGGGCAGGTCGAGGAGGCGGCCGAAAGGCTCGCCCGCTACATTTCGGCGCGCTGACAGGCCCCAAGCTGGCGGAGCACGAAATCGGCGCGCTCGGGAACCGGAACCTTCGGCAGGATGATGGTCTCGTAGCCGAGCGCGGAATAGGTCATTTCGAGGCGCCGGTATTCGGCGCGCGCCGCCTCGAAATCGTGCCGGCGCTGCGGATCCGTCACGTAGATTTCCGGCCAGGGCGGGGTCAGGAAGACCTTGTCATTGTAGCGGTGGTGCGCCGCTAGCGCGTCAAGCAGCGGCTCGCCGCCATGGGCCTCCAGCGCCGAAGCGGCATCGATCAGGCTGCGGTCGAAGAAGACGAAACCGGCATGGCCCCGCATCGCCGCGCGATCGGCAAGGGCGAGATCGATGGCACGGCGGGCGAAGGCGACGAGGTCGAGCCAGGGCAGGGCGCTGCCGCCGCGCGCCAGCTCCTCCTCGACGATGCGGCGGCCGGGTTCGGCGACGACTGCATGGCCGCGCCGGCGCAATTCTTCCAGCAGGCTGGACTTTCCGCCGCCGGAACAGCCGGAAAGCACGACGAAGCGATCGGACATGAGGTATCCTTCTATTAGGGAAAGGTGCGGCTAACGGTTGCGTCTTCACCATCGGCGGAGTGATATGCCTGCCAAGCGACGATTCGGAGGTTGGCATGGCGGTTCTGGTTACGGGTGGCGCGGGATATATCGGCAGCCATATGGTCTGGGCGCTGATCGATGCCGGCGAGGAGGTGGTCGTGCTCGATCGGCTTTCCACCGGCTTCCGCTGGGCCGTCTCGCCCGAGGCCCGCTTCTACGAGGGAGACATCGCAGATCCGGCGGTGCATGCGGCGATCTTCTCGGAAAACCGCATCGATGCGATCATCCATTTCGCGGGGTCGATCGTCGTGCCGGAATCGGTCGCCGATCCTCTCTCCTATTACGAAAACAACACCGTCAAGTCACGCGCGCTGATCGCCGCTGCCGTCGCGGCGAAGGTACCGCATTTCGTCTTCTCCTCCACCGCCGCCGTCTACGGCACGCCGGAGGGCACGGAGCCGGTCGTGGAAACGGCGGCGCTGCGGCCGGAATCGCCCTATGGTTCGTCCAAGCTGATGACCGAGATCATGCTGCGCGATACCGCCGCCGCGCATGATTTCACCTATACGGCGCTGCGCTATTTCAACGTGGCGGGCGCCGATCCGCGCGGGCGCACCGGCCAGTCGACTGCGGGTGCCACCCATCTCATCAAGGTGGCGAGCGAGGCGGCGCTCGGCAAACGCACCGGCATGGATGTCTACGGGACCGACTATCCGACGCCGGACGGTACCTGCGTGCGCGACTATATCCACGTCACCGACCTTGCCGATGCGCATTTGAAGGCGCTGCAGCGCATGCGCGCGGGCGGCGGCTCCATCGTCGCCAATTGCGGCTATGGCCGCGGCTTTTCCGTCCTGGAGGTGCTGGAACAGGTGAAGGCCGTTTCGGGCGCGGATTTCCCGGTACGCTTTGCCGCCCGCCGGCCGGGCGATGCGGTGCTGATCGTCGCCAATCCATCCGTCGCGATGAGGGAACTCGATTGGAAGCCCCAGCACGACGATCTCGCCTTCATCGTCCGCACCGCGCTCGACTGGGAAGAGCATCTCGGCAAGCGCAACCAGATTTAGGCGCGAGACCCACGTCTTGCCGCATTCCCGGACGGAAAGTCGCGCCACACTTTTCTGAAAATGCCCTATTCCTCGCCGAGCTGCGCCTTTTCATGCGCTATGGCGCGCTGGACGAGCTGTGCCCAGATTTCTTCGTAGAAGGCGCCGTCGAGGCCGTGCGCCTCGGCGTTGCGGCGGGCATTGTCGCGCACTTCCTTGACCCGTTCGGGCACGTCGGCGGGGATGCCCAGACCCGCCTTGATTTCGGCGGCCCGGCCGATGAAGCTCCAGCGTTCGGCAAAAAGCGCCATCAGTGCGTGGTCGATCCGGTCGATATTCTCCCGGATTTCCGCCATCGTCGTGCAATCTGCAGCCGTCTTCGCCATTGCGGTCTCCTTTGCAAGGACCCGATAGCAGAGGAATGTTTTGGGGGAAAGGCGCCAGCATGTCGCGCGGGCAAAGGTGGAAGCAAGGCCACATGCAGGCCCGGGGGTTGGCGAAAGGAGGGTGCGGTCCTGTCTTTCGCTTGCGGGCCTGCATGCTGGCCGAGGCGGAAACTAGGCAAGCAAGCTGGCGCGAGGCTGGATGGTTTTACGTAACGTCAGGTCGGGCCGATGGCGAGTTTGATGACGAGGCCGAGAAGGGTGACGGCAAGCACGCCTGCCACCCACAGCCCGATAAACCAGAGCAGTTTCCGCCAACTCTCCGCCATCAATGATAGCCCTCTTCCGGATCGACCTTGCCGCGGAACACCCAATAGGCATAGCCGGTATAGCCGAGGATCATCGGCACCAGGACGAGCGCGCCGACGAGCAGGAAGGCAAGGCTTTCCTCTGGCGCGGCAGCCTGCCAGATCGTCAGCGAGGCCGGCACGATATAGGGATAGAAGCTGATGCCGATGCCGGCGAAGCCGAGCACGAAGAGGCCGAGCGCGGCGATGAAAGGCCGCGAATCGTGCTCCGTCCGCAGGCCGTGCACCAGGAGGGCGAAGCAGGCGAGCACAAGCAGCGGCACCAGCAAGCTGAAGATCATGGTCGGCCAGCCGAACCAGCGGTGAAAATAGAGCGGCTCGAGGAAGGGCGTCCACAGGCTGAAGAGCCCCATGGCGACAAGCGTGCCGATGCCGGCTCTCAAGGCGTGGATCCGGGCGCGGGCGGCAAGGTCCCCGCTTGTCTTCATCACCAGCCAGGTGGCGCCGAGCAGCCCATAGCCGATGAGAAGCGCAAGGCCGGTCGCGATGGAGAAGGGCGTCAGCCAGTCCCACCAGCCGCCGGCATAGGCGCGGCCTTCGACGGGAATCCCCTGCACCAGCGCGCCGAGCGCTACCCCTTGCATGAACGTCGCCACCATCGAACCGCCGGCAAAGGCGATGTCCCAGAGGAATTCGCCGCGCCGGGTGCGCCAGCGATATTCAAAGGCGACACCGCGGAAGATGAGGCCGAGCAGCATCAGGATGAGCGGCATGTAGAGCGCCGGCAGGATGGTCGCATAGGCAAGCGGGAAGACGGCCATCAGCCCGCCCCCGCCCAGCACCAGCCAGGTCTCGTTGCCGTCCCAGACGGGCGCGACCGAATTCATCATCACATCGCGATCGTGCTTTTCCTTGAAGAAGGGGAAGAGGATGCCGACGCCGAGATCGAAACCGTCGAGAATGACATAGGCAAGCACCGCAAAGGCGATGATGGCCGCCCAGATGAAGGGAAGATCAAGCACCATGGTGGTGGCTCCCGGTTTTGGGTGTGATGCCGGCGGCGGGGGTGATGCCGGCAGAGCGGATCGGCCCTTCGGCAAGGCCCGGCTGCGGGTCGCGCGGCAGGCGGCCCATCAGACGCAGGATGTAGAAGGTGCCGGCGCCGAAGACGAGGAAATAGACGATGATGAAGGCGATGAGCGAGGTGGCGACAGCCGGCGCATCGATGGGCGCGACGGAATCGGCCGTCAGCAGATGACCGTAGACCGTATAGGGCTGGCGGCCGACCTCCGTCGTCACCCAGCCGGCCAGCACGGCGACAAAGCCGGCCGGCCCCATCAGGATGGCGGCGCGGTGCAGCCAGCGGTCCTCGCCGAACGTGCCGCGGAAGCGACACCAGAGCGACCAGAGCCCAAGGCCGAGCATGGCAAAGCCGATCCCCACCATCACCCGGAAGGCCCAGAAGACGATGCCGACCGGTGGCTGCAGTTCCCGCGGCACGGTATCGAGCCCGGCAAGCGGGGCATTGAGATCGTGCTTGAGGATGAGGCTCGAGAACTTCGGAATTTCGATGGCGTAGTCGACGCGCTGTTCGGCGGAATTGGGAATGCCGAAAAGGATGAGCGGCGCACCCTCCGGGTGGCTCTGATAGTGCCCCTCCATGGCCATGACCTTGGCCGGCTGATGCTCCAGCGTGTTGAGCCCGTGCATGTCGCCGGCGAAGATCTGGATCGGCGCGACGATCGCCGCCATCCACATCGCCATGGAGAACATCTTCTTCGCGCGCTTGGGTGCATCGCCGCGCCGCAGATGATAGGCGCCGACCGCACCGACCACGAGGGCGGTGGTGAGATAGGCTGCGAGCACCATATGCACCAGCCGGTAGGGGAAGGACGGGTTGAAAATCACCGCCCACCAGTCGACCGGCACGAATTGGCCCGCCTCGTTTAAGGAAAAGCCGGCCGGCGTCTGCATCCAGGAATTGGCGGCAAGGATCCAGGTGGCGGAGATCAGCGTGCCGACGGCGACCATCAGCGTCGCGAAGAAATGCAGCTTCGGCCCGACCCGGTTGAGCCCGAAGAGCATGACGCCGAGGAACCCGGCCTCCAGGAAGAAGGCGGTCAGCACCTCATAGCCCATCAGCGGACCGATGACCGGTCCCGCCTTGTCGGAGAAGACGCTCCAGTTCGTGCCGAACTGATAGGACATGACGATGCCCGACACGACGCCCATGCCGAAGGCGAGCGCGAAGATCGTCTTCCAGAAATTGAAGAGCGTGAAATAGACCTCGTCCTTCGTCCAGAGCCACAGCCCCTCCAGAACCGCGAGATAGCTGGCGAGCCCGATCGAGAAGGCGGGAAAGACGATGTGGAACGACACCGTGAAGGCGAACTGGAATCGGGCGAGCAGCGTTGCGTCCAACGATTCGAACATTGGCGACGTCCTTTCGTATGGCTGCCGCCGGCCTTCTGGGCCGCGGTCAGACAAAAGAATGCCGGTGGAAACAGGCAAAGGTCAATTCCGCATGGCTGCCCACGTTGCCGCACCGCGACAATCGTCCGCGTGCGGCATTTGCGCTGGCCGAGAATGCGAAAAGCTCCCGGCAAGCCGGGAGCCTTTAAATACCGGGAACCTGCTGCCCTTCAGCGGGCGATCTCGGAGCGGTCGAGGCCCGGATAATAATCGCCATTGGCCGGGCCGACCCGTTGGGCCGAAGCGTTCCCCTGGAAATGGACATAGCCGCTTGCCATTCGGTCCTGGCGCCTTGCTTCGATCATCTGATCCTGTTCCGAAGTGGGGGAGACGCCGCGATAATAATCGCCGCCGGCAAAGGCCAGCGAGCCACCGAGAAGTGATGCGGCAATGAAGGTGGCGGCAAAGGTGGTGTTCAAGGTCTTGGTCATTCTTTCAATCCTTCCATAATCTGAACCGACAGATGGAAGCTGACCGCCTGATGGCGGTCCCGGGAGCGATGATGCCGGGATGCGCCCCAAGAGCCGTCCACGTCATGTATCATCGTCTTCCATCCGCGTTGCGAAGCGCCTTGCGTTGCTTCACGAATAGAGATGGTCCCTCAATTTGATGGATGGAAGGGTGTTGAATTGGAAACAGCCGTCAACGTTTCTTGAACAATGAAAATCGCGGATTCGCGCCACAACCGGACGGCCGCGAAGCGACAAAACCGTCCGGATGGCCGGATTTGAATAAGCAAGGGCTTTTATTTAAATAATTGTTTTATAAGAATAATTTCTGAAAACGCTATCGCGAAAAGCAAAAACACGCCTAAGCTGCGATCCGGTGCCGCAGCGTTAACAATTTGGGCGTTATCTTTCAGGGAGATTGTTTTCAAGAGTTTCACGAATGTGTGACGACCTCGAAATCCACACTCGAACAGCCCTGAGATGATGCGCCAAACTTAATCCGCGAGAGCTGTGGCTGTTCTAAAAACGCTTTCCAGTACCCTGAATAACCTTTCGGAACGTCAGGGATATCCTTCTGCCGCGATCCACCTTCGTCCCGTCCACGACATCTGACTTTCGAGCTGGAATTTCGTGCGTCCAATCATATCGACCTGCCCCCTTCAGCAATATGCCCGAGCGTGGATGGAGCAACACACCAAGTGATCTGGAACGAGACCTTTCCCGAAAAATCATCTCGCATTGAGATAAAAGGCTGATCGAGACGATTGTATCATCGAAACACGGCACGCAATCGATATGGGCACTTATGCCTTGCCCAGGAAAATACTCATTCGCGATAACCTGGTCCGGCAAATCTACGAAATGTCCACACATGACCAATCGTTCTGCGAGCGCTTTAAGCCATTCAGGCAGCTTACCTAGATAAGCATCTGCCGTAACGGCTCGCGCCCGGTAGTCATAGAGATAACCAAAATGCTGCACGCGACGCTTAAGCGTATTGCTCCATTCGCCGGCGTCAAGCCGATCTTTGATTATCTCCTCCTCCCCACGGGAAAGGAAGTCGCGAATGTATATAACGCCCGGAGGCAGGGTTATAGCATCTAAGGCGTGATCCATTTGCGACCAACCTTCTTCTTTACCCAAAACACATAGGTAACAAATGCGTCGCTCTCGTCGATAGCTCCAACGCCGTCGTCCTTCATCTTCAGATGCCACTAACCGGCAGTCAACAAACGGAACGGATATGCCCGGTGATGAGCATGGTCATAATTGTCGGCTTCGAGGCTCTTTCTGATCTGCTTGCCGCCGGCGGAGAACCGAACGGACCATATGGTGCCGCCGGGACGCTGAAAACGAGTAAAGGGCTGTTGGGCATGCTTCGCATGCTGCACCATGACACTCTCCAAGTGGTTACGCTGCTAGCACGCCTGCGCTAAAACTGTGCTAACACGGGACCGTGGCAGGCACGGCAAGCCTTGAAGGGAAAGAGCAATTCTGCGGGGTGTGCTAGACGTGCGCTAGCGTATTTCCAGCACAAGCGGGCTCAAAGAACTTTTCAATATTTCAATGATTTCAATGGCTTAATGGTGCCCGGAGGCGGATTTGAACCACCGACACGCGGATTTTCAATCCGCTGCTCTACCAACTGAGCTATCCGGGCATCCGGTTGGATCTCGTGCCTGAAATCCGTGGGGCGCTTGGTTTCGCCCCGGAAGCGAGCGGGGTTATAGCATCTTGCAAAAATGTGTCCAGTCCCATCGGCGGTTTTTTGCCGGAAAAATGACGCGCCCTTCAAGATGCGGAAAAGATTACGTTTTCGATGCGTCGCCGCGACGTCACGTTTCGGTGTCGTCGGCTTTGGTCTCATCGTCGGCGACGGGGATGGCATAGGAGCCGGAGAGCCAGCGGTTGAGATCGACGTCACGGCAGCGGTTCGAGCAGAAGGGATAATGCTCGCGTGACGACGGGCGCTTGCAGATCGGGCAGGGGACGGCCTTGCGCAGAGGCGCAACGGTGGCCGGCGGCTTTTCGGTTTCGTCCGCCATGTCAGGCCTCCGCCCAGCCGGCATGCACGTCGAACCCCTCACCGGAAAGGAGGGAAAGGGTCTCGTAGAGCGGCAAGCCCACGACATTCGTATAGGAGCCGACCAGCTTGACGACGAAGCTGCCGGCAATGCCCTGGATGGCGTAGCCGCCCGCCTTGCCGCGCCATTGGCCGGAGGCAAGATAATGCTCGATATCGGCCGTCGAGAGGCGCTTGAAGCGGACCTTCGTGTCGATGACCTTCTGGCGCACGGTGCGGTCCGGCGTGATGAGGCAGATGCCGGTGAAGACGCGGTGGCTGCGGCCGGAAAGCAGATGCAACGCGCTCGAGGCCTCGTCGATCATCTCGGTCTTCGGCAGGATGCGGCGGCCGACCGAGACGACCGTGTCGGCGGCAAGGATATAGCTGCCGGCCTGGGCGGGATCGCCCTTGATGGCGGCAAGCGCGGCCTGCGCCTTGCCGGTCGAAAGGCGCCGCGCCAGCGAGCGGGGATGCTCGGCGCGTTTCGGCGTCTCGTCGATATCCATCGGCATCAGGCGCGCGGGGGCGATGCCCGCCTGCGCGAGCAGTTCGACGCGGCGCGGGGAGCCGGAGGCGAGGATGAGCTTGTCGGTCTGCGCCATGGGGTCTCCGGGGTGCGCCGGTTTCGCTCTCGGGCCATGGGCCGGGCGAGGGCGCGGCCCCCAGTCCTGCGTGAGAGGCTTATTTGAAACGGTAGGTGATGCGACCCTTGGTGAGGTCGTAGGGAGTCATCTCGACGAGAACCTTGTCGCCGGCCAGAACCCGGATACGGTTCTTGCGCATGCGCCCTGCGGTGTGCGCGATGATCTCGTGCTCGTTTTCGAGCTTGACGCGGAAGGTGGCGTTCGGGAGCAATTCCGTCACGACGCCGGGGAATTCGAGGACTTCTTCTTTTGCCATCTTTGAGCGATATTCCTTGGAGGTGGATTCGGGGTGGCGTGATGCCCGCCTCGAAAAGTCGCCGGAAACTACACAATCCCCGGGCCTTTGTGAACACCGAAGCGCCCGCTTTCTGCATTTGCCGAAAATCGGGCGATGCCCGGCTCAGCCGGGGCCTTTCAGCCGCTTCTCTATCAGCATCTTCAGGAACTCGCGAACCTCCCGATAGGAGCTGAGGATCTGGTCGCGCGTGCCGGTTGCAACCGCCGGGTCGGGCGTCGGCCAATACATGACGTCGACTGCCATCGAGCGGGTGAGTTCCAGCGCGGCGTGGTGCGCCTCGGGGGCGAGCGTCACGATGAGGTCGAAATAGTCGTCCTCCAGCTCGTCGAGCGAATGGGGCGCGTGGCGCCCGAGCGAAAGGCCGACTTCCGCGAGAACGGCATCGACGAAGGGGTCACGCTCGCCGGGGCGGATGCCGGCGGAGGCGATATAGGTGCCGGGCAGCAGGCTGCGCGCCAGCGTCTCGGCCATCGGCGAGCGCACGGCATTCATCCGGCACATGAAGAGGATCGAACGGGGTGTCCGCGGCCGGGCTTCGTTGGGTGCCGGAGATACGCCCTCCATCCGCTCACCCGCGCCAATAGAGGACGCAGACGAGCGTGAAGAGACGGCGGGCGGTGTCGAAGTCCAGCTTTATCTTGCCGGCCAGGCGGTCCATCAGCGTTTGCGAACCCTCGTTGTGAATGCCGCGCCGGCCCATGTCGATCGCCTCGATCTGGCTGGGGGTCGCCGAGCGGATCGCCTGGTAATAGCTCTCGCAGATCATGAAATAGTCCTTCACGATGCGTCGGAAGGGCGTCAGCGAAAGGATATGGGTGGCCACATCCTCGCTGGCCTCGGTGCGGATGGCGAAGACCAGCTTGGAATCGAGAAGCGACAGGTGCAGGCGATAGGGGCCGCCGGCATGTCCGATCGGCTCGAACGTGTTTTCCTCGATGAGATCGAAGATGGCAACGGCGCGCTCATGCTCCACATCCGGGGTGGCACGGCCGATCGTGTCGTCCAGCACCACGTCGCATAGGCGGAAGCTGCCCTTTGTACCCATCGGTTATCCTTCGGGATTGAGCCGGATGGCGACGGAACGGGCATGGGCGCCCAACCCCTCGGCCTCCGCCAGCGTCACGGCGGCGGGGCCAAGCGCGCGAAGCTGATCGGGGCCGAGCCGCAGGATCGAGGTGCGCTTCATGTAGTCGAGCACGGTCAGGCCGGAGGAGAAGCGGGCGGAGCGGGCTGTCGGCAGCACATGGTTCGAGCCGCCGACATAGTCGCCGATGACCTCCGGCGTGTGGCGGCCGACGAAGATGGCACCGGCATTGCGGATCTCCGGCACCAGCGCATCCGCATCGGCGGTGGCGATCTCCAGATGCTCGGCGGCGATGCGGTTTGCCAGCGGCACCGCCTTCTTCAAATCCGGTACGAGGATGATGGCGCCGAAATCGCGCCAGCTCGCGGTTGCCGTCTCGGCGCGCGCCAGCGTCTTCAGCTGTCGCGCGACGGCGGCCTCGACGGCATCGGCAAGCGCCCGGCTGTCGGTGACGAGGATCGACTGGGCGCCGACATCGTGCTCGGCCTGGGCGAGCAGGTCCGCGGCAAGCCAGTCCGGGTCGTTGTCGGCATCGGCGATGATGAGGACCTCGGAGGGCCCGGCGATCATGTCGATGCCGACGGTGCCGAAGACCTGGCGCTTGGCGGCCGCGACATAGGCATTGCCCGGACCGGTGATCTTGGCGACAGGCGCGATCGTCTCGGTGCCGTAGGCGAGGGCGGCCACGGCCTGGGCGCCGCCGATACGGTAGATCTCGTCGACGCCGGCAATGCGCGCGGCGGCGAGAACGGCCGGATTGATCTCGCCGTCCTTGGCCGGCACGACCATGACGATGCGGGGCACGCCGGCCACCTTGGCCGGCAGGGCATTCATCAGTACCGAGCTTGGATAGCTTGCCGTGCCGCCCGGCACATAGAGGCCGACGGCATCGATCGCCGTCCAGCGCGAGCCGAGACCGACGCCGATGTCGTCCTCGTAGATATCGTCCTTCGGCTTCTGGCGGGCGTGGTGCTTCTCGATGCGCTGGGCGGCAAGCTCCAGCGCGGCGATGATCTTGGCGTCGACCGCATCATAGGCCGCGTCGATCTCCTCCAGCGACACCCGCATGGAGGTGACGGAGAAATCCAGGCCGTCGAATTTCTTGGAATAGTCGGCAAGCGCCGTGTCGCCGCGCGCACGCACGTCGTCGATGATCGTGCGCACGATGGCGTTGACGTCCTCGGAAACCTCGCGCTTGGTCGTCAGGAAGGCGGCGAAACGGCGTTCGAAATCGCTGCTCTGGTAGTCAAGTCTGATCGCCAAGTCGTCCGTCCTGTCGTCTTTCCGGCAAAAGCGCCGGTACCTGCATTCAAACCGCCGGGTGGCGGGGTTTCAAGCTGGTTTCCCATGCCCCGCCGGTATCTGCAAGCTGAACTTCGACGCATTCCACATCGAGCGCGATGGACGCATTGCCGGACAGGACGAGTTCCACCACGCCCTCAGGCCCCTCGCCCTTCGGGGTGAAGTTGACGGCAAGCAGGGAGAAGACCGCATCCGCATCCTTGCGGTCGATGCCGAGCGAGCGCACGGCATTCACGCGCTTGAAGGCAATCATGGCCCGCCGTCGCTCGAATGTCTTGCCGCGGCCGGCCGCCTTTTCCCAGACGAAACGGTTGACGGCGACCGAGAAGACGTGGTGCCGGGCATCATAGGCAAGGCCTTCGGTCTTGAAGACGGCATCCTGCAGGTGGGCCGAGACGACGGCGAGGTCTTCGGTATCGAGGGCGAGCAGTTTCAGACTGTCCATTGTCGTGTCCTTCCGGGGATGCCGCGGAGCTGCGGCATCCCGATTTCTCACGAGATAGGACGGCCTGCGGCGGACTGCAACTCCGCCGCGTGAAAGATCATTCGCTGACGCGCTCGACGACGGCGCCGCAGCGGGTGAGCTTTTCCTCCAGCCGCTCGAAACCGCGATCGAGGTGATAGACGCGCGAAACCAGCGTCTCGCCCTCGGCGGCAAGCCCGGCGATGACGAGCGAGACGGAGGCGCGCAGGTCCGTCGCCATGACAGGCGCGCCGCGCAGCCGCTCGACGCCCTCGATCTTGGCCGTCTGGCCGGAAAGCGAGATCTTCGCACCGAGGCGGGCGAGCTCCTGCACATGCATGAAGCGGTTTTCGAAAATGGTCTCGGTGATGTGCGAAACACCGCTCGATTTGGTCATCAGGCCCATGAACTGCGCCTGAAGGTCCGTCGGAAAGCCGGGGAAGGGATCGGTGACGATATCGACCGGCTTGATGCCGCCGCCGTTGCGCACGACGCGGATGCCGCTTTCCGTGGCGGTGATCTCGGCGCCGGACCGGCGGATCGCTTCCAGCGCGGTATCGAGCAGGGTCGCATCGGTGCCTTCCAGCACGACATCGCCGCCCGTCATGGCGACGGCCATGGCATAGGTGCCGGTCTCGATGCGGTCGGGCAGCACGCGGTGGCGGGCGCCGGAAAGCTGGTCGACGCCCTCGATGGTGATTGTGGAGGTGCCGGCGCCGGAGATCTTCGCGCCCATGGCGTTGAGGCACTTGGCAAGGTCCTGCACTTCCGGCTCGCGGGCCGCATTGCCGATCACCGTCGTGCCGCGGGCAAGGGTCGCGGCCATCATCATGACGTGCGTGGCGCCGACGGAGACCTTGGGGAAGGTGTAGCGCGCGCCGATCAGGCCGCCTTGCGGCGCCGTCGCCTCGACATAGCCGCCGTCGATCTCGATCTTCGCGCCGAGCGCGGCAAGGCCCTCGATGAAGAGATCGACCGGTCGCGTGCCGATGGCGCAGCCGCCCGGCAGCGAAACGCGGGCCTTGCCCTCGCGGGCGAGCAGCGGGCCGATGACCCAGAAGGAGGCGCGCATCTTCGAGACCAGCTCGTAGGGCGCGGTCGTATCGACGATGTTGCGCGAGGTGAAATGGATCGTGCGGGAATAGCCTTCGCCCTGGCGTTCGCGGCGGCCGTTGACGGAGATGTCGGCGCCGTGGTTGCCGAGGATGCGGATGAGCTGCTCGACATCGGCCAGATGCGGCACGTTTTCGAGCGTCAGCGTGTCGTCGGTCAGAAGCGAGGCGATCATCAGCGGCAGCGCGGCGTTCTTGGCGCCGGAAATCGGAATGATGCCCTTGAGTTCGTTGCCGCCTACAATTCGGATACGATCCATGTGCGATTACGGGCCGGGCCCGCCTTTCTCAAAGAATATCGGCTTTCGGAGATGGCGGCCTCTTTAGAGTATCGCGATCGAAAAATGAAGACCGTGCCGACCGCAAGGCTTTCACCCGCGCCCGTTCCGGAAACCGTCCCCCTTAGCCTTCGTGGTGAAGACATTGTCGACTAATCGTCCGATTCGTCTTTTTTTGCGGCAGGAAGCCCCGTCGTCTCGTCCGGAGCGCCGGCCCTGCGCGCCCGCGCCTGCTGTTTTCGCCGCTGGAGATTGTCGCGCAGCGTCTTTGCCAGCCGCTCGGCGCGGATCTCCGCTTCCGTCCTGATCTTTCTGCTTTTCGTATCGTCCTTGCCGCTCATTCCCCATCCTTAAGGGAAACGGCCGCACGAAAAAAGCGGGACCATCTTCAGTTTGTTGCGATAATCGCGAAATCGCCGCTTGCACTGCCGGATGACCTATGGCAATAGGCCCTCGCTCACGCGGAACAGACCTGTTTCGCCGGATGCTGCTATAGCTCAGGGGTAGAGCACTCCCTTGGTAAGGGAGAGGCCGAGAGTTCAAATCTCTCTAGCAGCACCATTTTTCGCTCAAGAACGCTGGTTTTTCAGGTGTTTGCGAGCGGCGAGCCAGTTTCAATCCCCCTCTAAATCCACCCTTCTGCGCTAGCTTGAAACCTATCACGGTTCCGTGATCGGCCACGAGGAAGCCCTGAAACGGAAAACCTGCACCGCTCGGAGTTGACGGCGCTAGAGCGGGACGAATAGGTCTCGCTCTGGGTGAGGCTGGAACGCCGCAAAAATGGCTCAAGCTGAGCCAGTTTCTGGAGGTCGCGGAAACACCGGCGGCGTTCGTGCGCCGCGCGCTACCACTCCCGAATGCCCACTCGCTCGCGTGATGACTTCGGATAAATCGGTGGCCTCGGTTTTGAGGGGGGCTATTCCCGCTCGCGCGATGACGCTGGATAAATCGGTGCGAGCAAGACCCGTGCCCCTCGCGTGCGCGCGC